>ERZ1034980.333-NODE-333-length-37165-cov-183.372757_pt1 | contig 37165 bp, 46 predicted proteins | sample MGYA00520622_ERZ1034980 | MGnify/ENA primary metagenome ERZ1034980 (study PRJEB33766, sample SAMN09781791) | gut metagenome | biome: gut microbiome | host: Homo sapiens | place: Madagascar | study: EMG produced TPA metagenomics assembly of the PRJNA485056 data...
TGCAGCTACCGCCGCCATAGCGGTCGAAGATGCAGCCACCGCCGTCATAGCGGTCTGAGACGCGGCTACCGCCGTCATAGCGGTCTAATGCGTACAAAATAGCCCCAATTTTCCCCTCTTGAAGGTATAATAATTTGTACCAAAAACGAAAGGGGAAAACGCACTTGAACGCAAAGACAGAGCTTGCAAAGCGGCTTGCCGCAAGGCTTTCAGAGGATATGCCCGTTACGCTGGACACGATAAACGGCATCCTAAAGGACTACTCCATCACCCGGGAGACGGATGATGAAAAAAGTGATTTGAACAAGCGAATAAATTACTATTTGGGTGCCAAAAGGATTGACGGGCTCTCGCCCCGCACTCTGGACAACTACAAGTATACGCTTGAAATGTTCGCCCAGCACACCAACAAAAGCGTGTCCAAGATCACCACCGATGACATCCGCAGCTACATCAATTATCTCAGCGAGACCCGCCACCTCAAGGAGACGAGCCTACAAACACACATTAACACCCTCCGGGCCTTTTTCGGTTGGCTCCATATGGAGGAGAAAATCAAGAAAAACCCCATGGCAAAAATAAAGTCCTTGAAGCTGGACAAAAAGAACGCCCGACAAGCGCTGTCTGTGGAGGAGCTGGAACGGCTCCGGGACGCCTGCGAGGGTTACCGGGAAAAGGCCCTTGTGGAGTTCCTGGTCTCCACCGGCTGCCGTTTGAGTGAGGTGGCCCAGCTCAAGGCGGAGGACCTTAATTTTGCAGACCGCTCTGTGATGGTCACGGGTAAAGGTGACAAGGACAGAGTGGTCTATTTTTCTGTCCGGGCCCGGCTCATGCTCCAGGAATACATCAAGGAGCGCAAGGGCGGGGCGGGGCTGTTTGTCAGTTCCAAATACCCCTATGAGCCCCTAAAGCCCCGGGCCATCCAGCGCATCATCCACAATGTCAGTGAACGGGCCGGGCTGGCCGGACGGGTGCATCCGCACCTCCTCCGGCACACCTTTGCCACGCTGGCCCTCAATTCCGGCATGGATGTCACGGTCATCCAGCGTCTCCTTGGTCATGAGGACATCGCTACCACCCAGATCTATGCAAGCATGAATGAGGAAGTTGTTAAGCACCAGTATAACAAATATGTGGCAACCTAACAACGCCACGGAAAGGGGAAACAAATGAGGATAAACAACATTAAAGCACTGGACTACCAGGCGCAGGGGGAACGGCTGACCATCCCCCTTGCGGAAACATCGGTGGAGGCCGTCCTCGCCATGAACACCACACTCCTCACCGTCAAGACCGATGATGGGGACACCGTGGAGGTGTTCGCCGGGTACGCCCTCCAGACGGTCACGGTGGATGCCGCCGACCCCACCAATGTCACCGCCGTTCTCACCCGGTCCGCCGATGACGGCACCGCTAAGGCGCTGGACGCTCTCACCGATAAGCTGACGCAGGCAGAGGCAAAGGCCGCCACCCTTGAGGGCCAGGTGGCGGATCTCCAGAGCGTCAACAATGATGTGATGGACGCCCTCACTGAGCTGGCGGGCATCGTGGCAGGAGGTGCAGAATAATGGCAAAAATCTATTTTAGAAAAATCAAGGCAGGCTCCATGAGCATTGAGGAGGTCCCCCTTCGCTGGCGTGAGGCCACCCAGGCGCTCCTCGATGCGGATGAAGCAGTCAGAACCGCAGAGGCAGCCAAGGAGGCCAAGGAGGCCCCCGTGGCCACTACCACCAGCATCCTTGACGGTATGACCGTGGCCCAGCTCAAGGAATACGCCGCCAATAACAACATCGACATCACCGGCCTCACCCTCAAGGCAGACATCCGGGCCGCCATTGAGGCCGCGGAGGCCCAGAACGGGGAGGGTTGAGGACATGGATGCCGTACACATTAAAAACAGCGTGTTGGCCGCTCTGGCGGCCGTGGGGACCTTCGTGGCGCACGCATTGGGAGGTTGGGATGCTGCCATGCAGGTGTTGGTGGCCTTGATGGCCGCAGACTATTTGACCGGGATCCTGGTGGCTGCCGTATGGCAGCGCTCCAACAAGAGCGCCACCGGGGCCCTGGACAGCAAGGCGGGCTTTAAGGGCCTGCTGAAAAAGGGCATGATTTTGCTACTGGTGTGGCTGGGTGTGCTCCTGGACAATGCTCTGGGGGCCGCCTACATCCGCACCGCAATCATTATTTTCTTTATCGGTAACGAGGGCTTGAGCCTGCTGGAAAATCTGGGCCTCATGGGTGTGCCCTTCCCGGCTTTCCTCAAGAGGGCCCTGGAGGCCCTGCGTGAGCAGGGTGACAACGGAGAGGATGGTGGGGCGGCATGAACCTCCACCAGCATTTCCTCACCGCCAACCCCTGCTATAAGGCCGGGCGCTCCATCAAGGTCAAGGGCCTTATGCTCCATTCCGTGGGCTGCCCCCAGCCGAATCCGATGGTGTTTATCAAGAATTGGAACAGCGCCAGCTATGACCGGGCCTGTGTCCATGGCTTTGTAGGAGGCACGGAGGCCTATGAGACCCTGCCCATGCTCTCCACCCCCGGAACGGCCCACCGTGGATGGCATGGCGGCGGCAGCTCCAACAATACCCACATCGGGGTGGAGATGTGTGAGCCGTCCTGTATCAAATACACGGGCGGGGCCTCTTTCACCTGCACCGACAAGGCCAAGGCCGTGGCCTTTGTGGAGCAGACCACCCAGACCGCCGTGGAGCTTTTCGCCAAACTGTGCAAGTTCCACGGCCTTGACCCGCTGGCCCCCGGCGTCATTGTTTCCCACGCCGAGGGGCACAAGCTGGGCATTGCCACAAATCACGGAGACCCGGAACACCTTTGGAGGGGCCTGGGCGTGGACTACAACATGGACAAATTCAGAGCGGCTGTAGCCGCAGAAATGGAGGACGATATGACCAAAGAGCAGGTCCTTGAGATCATCAAGGAATATGAGGCCGGCAAGACTGAACAGAACCCCGGAGAGTGGAGCCAGTCAGACCGTGAGTGGGCCGAACAGAATGGTATCATCACTGGCTTTGGCAACGGCAAAATGGGCTACCAGGTGCCTTGCACCAGAGAGATGATGGTGGCTTTCCTCCATCGCCTGTGGAAAGTAGTAAAAGCCTACATTGACGGGAAGGCGGGTTAAGCCACGGCTAAAAAAGCGGAGCGCTCCGGTGTGGGGCGCTCCGCTTTTCCTATACCCGCAGAAAAAATAGCGGACCGCTTTTCAGCGATCCGCTATTTTGATGGTTAATGCAAAGACATTCCGAACAATGAAAAAGAGTTCGTATCTTCGCATTATGGTGGAACATGACGCGCAGCGGTCGAACACTTCCCCGCCCGCAGCACCGTCTGCGGCGGCGTCCACTTCGGCCAGCGTGACGGTGCGGTTGTCCCCGGAATAGTTGAAAGTGATGGTCACCCGGTCATCGTACACAAAGACTGCATTGACAAAGGCGGCAATGAGCCGCTTTTGACACTCGATGTCATCAAAGTCCATGTCCCGGAATTTCAGCAGGAAAAACAGGATATGGTCCTTGGTGAGCTGCAAGCCGGTTTTCAGCTTGGCCACTTCCAGGGAGGCGAGGATTTGGCGCTTTTGCTCCTCCAGCTCATCCATGCGGGCCTTGGTGGTGCTGTTGAATATACCAGCCTCCACCGCTTTCAAGAGGTTGCCCAGGGACTTCTCCACCTCCTGGAGATTGGCCTGGAGTGCTTCCGTATAGGCTGTGTCTGTGTTGGCCTCCACATAATAGCGGTATGTGTTTTCCGCTATAAAATCCATGAGCTCATCATCAAAGAGCAGGAGCTGCGTTTCCCGGAGGACAAGCCCCTCAATCCATTCCTTGCGGACATTCTTCTTGGTGCAATACCCTCCGGCTGTTTTTCGGCAGGAGTTCTTTTTTCTTCGGCGCTCCCGTTTCCCGGAGCACTCATAATAGTGGTGCTTGGCTCCGGTCCCGCTGGTGCCGCTGATGCCCACCATCATCTCCCCGCAGCATCCACAAAAGAGCTTTTCCGTCAAGAGATAGTCCGCCTTGGCCCACTTATGAGCCGGCGCCCGTTTGTTCACTTTAAGCATCACCTGGGCTTTCTGGAAGGTTTCCTCATCAATGATGGCCGGGATGCCGCCGTCTACCCGCACCTCATCTTTGTAGGTATACACGCCTATGTACTTCTCATTTTTCAGCATGGCGCGGAGGCTGTTGTGGGTGAACGGCTTGCCGTGTAGGGTCCGCAGGCCTTGCTCATTCAAGCTGCGGACAATCTCCGCCTGGGTCTCGCCTTTGGCATAGCGGTCAAAGACCTGGCGCACGATGGCCGCACCCTCCGGATCAATCTCAAAGCGCTTGTCCGGGCCCGTCCGGTAGCCGAGGGGGCGATTGCCTCCGATGCTCTGGCACTTGGCGGCGCTGACCCGCTGGCCGCGGCGGATGTTCTGGGAGAGCTGGAGGCTATAATATTCAGCCATGCCCTCCAGGACGCTCTCCAGGATCACGCCCTCCGGGGTGCTGGGTATGCTCTCCGCAGTATACACCACCTTGACCCCGGCCTTTTTGCAGCGGTATTTGTTGAAAGCAATTTCCTCTTTATTGCGGCCCATGCGGTCCACCTTCCAGAGGATGAGGACAGCCGGGTGTAAGCGCTCCATCTCCCGGAGCATGAGCTGGAATTGTTCGCGGTCATCGTTCGTGCCGGTCATGGCCCGGTCTGCGTATTCCTTGATGATGGTGTAGCCGTTGGCAGCGGCCCACCTCTCCGCCTCCGCCCGCTGGCCCTCAATGGACTGTTCACCCTGCCGGTGGCTGGAATAGCGATAGTATGCAATGGCCGGGCGTAGTTCACCCGGTATGGGCGCATCGTATGATGGAAAATCCTTTTTCGCGGGCATTGAAATCTCCTTTACTGTTCCGCCGCCCCGTGGTACAATAAAGGGGCTGTGAGCGGTCTTTGTGTGGTAACTGGGGCCTGCTGCGGTTGACCGTCCTGGTGTTGGTAGCACCGGGGCGGTCTTTTTTGTTTCAAATGGTATCAGCCTGGTATCGTTTGGAGTGATACACAAAAATGCAAGGTACGCCGGGAGCTTTTCGGGGTCTGTATCACTTGTATCAATTTATTTCTCTGGATTTGTAAAATGACAGAATAGATAGGAGCGCCCATGGCATACGCCCACGCGAGGGGGCCTATTGTCCGCATTGATACAAGTGATACTTGTGTTACACTTGGGCCACACTGGCCATCCGGTAGGCGGCCAGCTCACAGCTGACACCCAGGCACCGGGCCACGGTGCCAATGGAGAGCTCTGCCATCTCCCGGAGGTCATCATCTGAAAAGAGCAGGTCCACGGCAAAGCGGTCTGCCTCCTTTTCATAGCGGCTGGTAACCATGTGGGTGCGGGTGTCCATGAAAATGCGGTTGCAGCCCTGGTGCTGGAGTGCATGGCCCAGTTCGTGAGCACATACCCAACGCCGGTCATCATCGGAAAGCCGGTTGTCCAAGTAGATGATGCGGCATCGGTGGACGGCCTGGTAAAAGCCCCGGATGCCCTCAAGCGGCGTTTCGATGATGATAAAGCCCAGGGCCTCCGCAATACGAAAAGGGTCCCGGGTGCCATAGACGCGGGCCAGCTTTTCGGCAAGGGCTTTTTGTGTCATCCGTTATTCCTTTCTGTATTTGCGGGGAGTAAATCTTTCTTTGTTTTTGGCTTTGGCGGCCTCCAGGCCGAGACGCATGGCGGACATAATGCTCTCCCGGGCCTCCGGGGTCATAGGATCACCATCAAACATCATATCGCCGCCCGCCTCCAGTTCGGCCATGATGGCCTCCAGATCCCGGGCAATATCGCGCTCATCCTTCTTGGTAAGGGTGGGCGCTTTTTCTTGCGCCGCCATGTCTTCCTCCCAGCAGTCAGAATAGCCCTCATTGTAGGCATCAAAGGCCGGGCGGCTGGATGGGTCAATCAGAGACGCCGGATCCACGCCAAGGTGCTCCGCCAAGCGGTAGACGGTGCCGATGGAGGGAGTGACGCCCTTTTTCCAAGATGTGACGCTGGAGGTGCTCATGCCAAGAGATTTGAGCAGCGCGGTGGGGCTTGTCCCCTTCTTAAAGCAAGCCTCTTTCAGATTGTCAAAAAACATGGTGCGGTCCCCCTGTGAAAATAATTCTAAAAATCGAATTTTGAGGGCTTGACAAATTCGATATATCGAGTTATCCTATACCCAGAAACTTCGATTTAGCGAACAGCAAAGCGCCCCCTGCGAAATCGGAAGTTCGCAGAGCCGAAATAATATTCGATAAAATTCTATAAATAGAATATATCACGGCACTGCATTTTAGTCAAGAGGGAGGTGAGTGTTTTTTGGAAAAGGCATCGGCTTTTTACCTGCGTTTTCAGAGCCTTTGCGATGAAAAAGGCAGGAGCCCGACCAATGTTGTCACGGCGGCAGGGCTAAGTAGCTGCTTGGTGACGGCCTGGAAAAACGGAGCAAGCCCCAAGTTGGAGACCCTTATGTGCTTGGCTGAGCAGTTGGGGGTGCCTGTGACGGCTTTCCTTGATGGTAGCACATCGGAAGTCCAGAAGAACGGACAGCAAGAGGAGGAAGTATGAAACCTGTAAAGATCGACACCGCGGCCATCCCCAAGGTTGAGGTCAAGCTGCTGTGCAGCACCTTCCTGGAGGCGGTGCGGGCCTTCTATGAGGACCCGCAAAACCTGGCCGACTTTGAGACGTGGCAGAAAACGAGGGCAACCGCATGAAGATTATGACCAAGCTGTGTGAGGTCATCTATGGTGTGGCCATGCTCCTCATCTTCGGCACGGCCCTCTGCGCTGACGGGCTGGCCGACATCCCGCACGGCTTCCTCATCATGTTCATCTGTGTTGGGGTGGCTGGCGGCCTGGTGCTCCTGGGCAACTGGCTGGAGGCAAGGATTGCCCTGGTAGAAAAAATAGCCGCCCGCAGAGGTGGAGCTCTGACGGGCGGCAGGTCCAGCGCAAGCGCTGAAAAACCACACTCCCATTATAGGGAGACCGAAAGGAAAATGTCAAGATGAAATACCCGATTGATGCCGCCGCCTTTTTGGAGGCCGCGGAAAAGGAGAGCGGCAAGCCGCTGGATCCAGCCAGCCGCAAGCTCTGGGAGTACATCGTAGACGCCCAAAACGAGGCCTATGAAGCAGGAAAGCGGGACGGCTTTATGGAGCGCTTTAAGGGCACCGATGAGGTAGCCCCCCCGTTCCTAATTCCGCTGACGATGAGCTGGTGGCTGCGCTCCAGGAGTTCCGTGAGAAGATGGACAAGGCCTTTGACGAGGAGTGCTTTAACACCGTCATGGAAAGTATTGGCACTCCGCCCAGTGAGATGTCCTGGGGCAATCGCATCTATGCAATAGCCTGTGAGGCGTTTTTCCAGGGTGGCCTCTACGCCATCCTGCCCGATGATAAGGAGGACAACGATGATTGAAATTAAAATTGCCGGCAACAGCGCCGCCGAGGCGCTGGCCGACCTGGCCGAATTGGCCAAGCTGGTGGGGCTGACTGAGGCCCCCGCCAAGAAGCGGTGCACGATGGTGCCCCCGTCCGGGAGCATCCAGGAGCGTCCGCCGCTGTCTGAGGTATCCGAGCCTACGGCAGAGGCCGCGCCGGAGTCCGAGCCCGAGGCCCCCGCTGGTGACTGGGAGCCGGGCGGCGGGGCGTCCGTGGAGGAGCCCATCCCGGCAGGCACAACCCTCACCCTGGAGGAGATCCGAGCGGCCGGTGTGGCCGCTGCCAAGGCCCATGGCAAGCCGGCTGTGCAGGCCATCCTCAAGGACCTGGGGGTCCCCGGTATGACGGCGCTGGACCCCGGCCAGTACATCGAATTTATGAGAAAGCTGGGTGAGCTCAATGCCGAGTGACCACGCCCTGTTGGGCCCGTCCAGCGCTCACCGCTGGCTTTCCTGTACCCCGAGCGCCCGCCTGGAGGAGGGCCTGCCGGACACCGGCAGCTCCTACGCCACCGAGGGAACCCTGGCCCACCGCTTGGGTGAGCTCCTGCTGCGGGCCGAGTATGAGGGCGCTGACATCACCGAGGAGCTGGCCGAGGTCCGGGCAGACCCCCAGTATTCCACCGCCATGATGGAGCACATCGAGGGCTATGTGGCCTTTGTAGCCGAGCGCTACGCCGATGCAAAGAGCCATTGCCCGGATCCGCGCCTCTATGTGGAGCAGCGGATTGATGTGTCCGAGTATGTCCCGGACGGTTTCGGCACCACGGACTGCGTCATCATTGCGGACGGCCTCATGGATGTCATTGACCTCAAGTATGGCGCCGGCATCCCCGTGAGTGCAGAGGACAACCCCCAAATGAAGATTTACGCCTTGGGCTGCCTGCTGGCTTTCAGTCTGTTCTATGAGATTACCGCCATCCGCATGACCATCTACCAGCCCCGGCTGGACAGCATTTCCACCGCTGTCATCGACCGGGACAAGCTGGAGGCCTGGGCGGAGCAGTTCCTAAAGCCCCGGGCCGCCATGGCCTACGCTGGGGAGGGAGCCTTTGCCCCCGGTGAGCTGACCTGTAAATGGTGCAAAGCTGGAGCCACCTGCAAGGCCCGGGCGGAGTACCAGCTTGAGCTGGCGGCTAAGGACTTCCAGGACGCTGCCCTCATGGACAATGACGAGATTGCCGAGGTCCTGGAGCGGTTGCCGGGTCTGCTGGCCTGGTCCAAGCAGGTCAAGGACTATGCGGAGGATGCCGCCATCAATCGCGGCGAGAGATTCCCCGGTTTCAAGGTGGTAGAGGGCCGCGCTAACCGCCGCTATGTCAATGAGGGCGCGATAGCCCGGCGCCTTAAAAAGGCCGGCTTTGCCACCGCTGACATCTATAAGCCCAAGGAGCTGCTGGGCATCACCGCCATGGAAAAGCTGGTGGGGGCCAAGAAACTGGGCGAGTTGGTGGGCGGTCTCATCGAGAAGCCCGCGGGCTCTCCCACACTGGTGCCCGTGAGCGACAAGCGCCCGGAGCTGAACACCGCCGCCAAGGCAGCGGAGGACTTCTCAGACGATGTGCCCCAGTGAGGTGCCGCCATGATCGACACTTTCCACATTGTCAACGGGTCTTTTGAGGCCATCATCTGCCTGGACCACATCCATACCGTGCCACTGAAAAACTGGCGCAAGCTGGTGAAACTGGCAGCGGGCGACTACCGCAACAAGGCCGCCCTGGAGGATGCGAGAGCCTGGTTTACCGCAGCCATAGAGGACGCCAAAGAGGCGTGGAAAACCGCCTCCCGGGAGTATGTGGACGGCTATAGGATACCGAGAGAGCGGGGCCAAAAGACCAAAAACAAAGAGCTCATCCGGGCTGTGAAGTCCGCCAAATCCCGCCATGACCGCCTGTTGAAAATGCAGACCATCCTCACAGAGGAGGTACACACCTCTTGAGCCTGGGACAAGATTACATCAATGACAATATGTTTGAAATTTATGGAGGTAAAAACGCTATGTCTACTAATACCATTCAGCCCACCAAGGTCATCACCGGCAAGTGCCGCCTGTCCTATTCCCATGTGTGGGACGCCGTCAGTATTGATGGCAATTCCGAGCCCAAGTTTGGTGCCTGCATCATCATCCCCAAGAGCGACAAGGTGACCATTAAGAAAATCAAGGCCGCCGTGGAGGCCGCCACCCAGGAGGGCATCAAGTCCAAGTGGAAGGGCAAGAAGCCCGCCAACCTCAAGCTGCCCCTGCGGGACGGCGATGTGGAGCGCCCCGATGATGAGGCCTTTGCCGGCTGCTACTTCCTCAACGCCAACAGCAAGACCCGGCCCGGCATCGTGGACCTGGCAAAGCATGAGATCATGGACACCTCTGAGGTATATAGCGGCTGCTACTGCCGTTTCTCCATCAACTTCTATCCCTTCTCCACCTCTGGCAACAACGGTGTGGCCGCTGGCCTCAACAACATCCAGAAGGTGGCGGACGGCACTCCCCTGGGTGGCCGCAGCCGCGCCGAGGATGACTTCGACGATGACTATGAGGGCGACGAGGACTTTGGTGACCTCGACTAAAACAACACGGGGCCCCGCCGCTGACCAGGCGGCGGGGTCTTTGTCATAAGGAGGACAATATGGAAAAGGCAACCTATGCCAAAATCATGGGGCTCTCCATTGATGAGAACGGAAACCCCGACTTTGGATATTTTGCGAGTGAAGGACAGCAGCTCACAAAGGAGATGCTTATGGACATCTTCAGCGCCGCCCCCAATGAGGTCGTGATGCTGACAAAGGAAGAATATGAGAACGAGACCGCGGATGTGGAGGATTATGAGGCATGAACAGAGCAGAAATTTTAGAGGCTGCCCGTGTCTGTGTATGCGGGGAGCGTGAGCAGGACTATGGCAGCCCGGAAAACAATTTTGAGACCATCGGCCTGCTGTGGTCTGTCTACCTGCGGGCCGCACACCCGGAGATCAACCTGGCCATCAACGGCATCACGGCCAAGGAAGTGGCGGCTATGATGGCCTTGCTCAAGGTGGCCCGCATCGCCACCGGATCCAGCCCGGACAGCTTCGTGGACCTGGCCGGCTATGCCGCCTGTGCGGGCGAGATAGCGGCCAAGCGGGAGGCATGACCATGCACCCGATTTACCAAGTATTCGTTAACCCCATCACCGGCGAAATTATGACGGATGAATTTTGTGGCGGCGGCGGAGCCTCTACCGGCATGGAACTGGCCACCGGCGTCCCCGTGGCTGTGGCCATCAATCACGACCCGGACGCCATTCTCATGCACCAGACCAATCACCCGCACACCGGGCACTTGCAAGCGTCCGTGTGGGATGTGGACCCCGTGGAGGCCTGCCAGGGCTACCCCGTGGGCCTCTCTTGGTTTTCACCGGACTGCAAGCATTTCAGCAAGGCCAAAGGGGCGGCGCTGGTAGACCGGAACATCCGGGGCCTTGCATGGATTGTCCTGCGCTGGGCCGGAACGGTCCGCCCCCGTGTGATTATTTTGGAGAATGTGGAGGAGTTCAGAACCTGGGGGCCAGTCCGCAAAGGCCGCCCGGTCAAGAGCAAAGCCGGCCAGACATTTGACAAGTGGCTGTCTCAGCTCAAGGATCTGGGCTATACCGTAGAATGGCGGGAGCTTGTGGCCGCAGACTATGGCGCCCCCACTACCCGCAAGCGCTTTGTGCTCATAGCCCGGTGTGACGGTGAGCCCATCGTCTGGCCAGAGCCCACCCACGGCCCCCGTGACAGCGAGGCGGTAAAGGCTGGGCGGCTGGCCCCATGGAGGTCTGCGGCGGAGATTATTGACTGGAGCCTACCGTGCCCCTCTATCTTCGATGACAAACAGACCATCAAGGAGCAGTACAACCTCCCCGCCGTGCGCCCTCTGGCCCAGAACACCCTGCGCCGGGTCATCCGGGGCGTGGACAAATTCACCATCAAGAGCGGCCGCCCCTTCCTGGTGACCGTAAATCATGCCGGGGAGTTCCGTGGGCAAGGCCTGGGGGATCCTCTCCGGACGATTACGGCAAAAAACGGGTGCGGTATAGTTGACCCGCTGCTGTCTCTTTTCCATGCTCACAATCACCAAAACGCCGCAGGCACAGCGGCCACGGATCCGCTCAACACCGTCACCAGCAGCGGCTCCCAAATGCTCATTGCATCCTCGCTTATTCAGTATCATGCGGAACAGTCCGAACGGGTGAGGGGCCAGGGCCTTGAGGAGCCCATCATGACCATTGACAGCTCTAACCGCTACGCCCTTGGCGCCGCCGTGCTGACTAAGTATTACAGCGGAGACAATAATCAAGACCCATCCGCTCCTTTGCATACCGTCACCGCCCATGACCGGGAGGGCCTTGCTCTGGCCCACCTGGCCGAGTTCAAGGGGCAGGATAAGGGGCAGACCGTAGCGGAGCCCCTGCGGACGATAACGGCCGGGGGCGGGGAGTTTGGTGTAGTCAAGGCCACGGTGGTCAAAGCCGAGGCGGGCGCCGACCTCCAGCACTGGCCGGAGATCCGGGCCCTACTCAATGAGCATTGCGGCTATGACCTGGCGGATGATGACATCATCCTGCTGACCATCGGTGGGGTGCCTTACTTCATCGCAGACATTGGCTTGAGGATGCTGACCCCCAGAGAGCTCTACAACGCTATGGGCTTCCCTCCCGATTATGTGATTGACCGGGACTACACCGGAAAGCCCTACGGGAAAAGCAAGCAGGTGGCCCGCTGCGGAAATGCCGTGTGCCCGCCAATGGCGGAGGCGGTTGTCCGAGCCAACTTCCCCGAGTGGTGCGGTGGGCGCATTGCTACCATGTCAGAGCTGGAGCGGGAAATTGCGGGATGAGGAGGAGCCAATGCCCAACGACAAAGGATTTTTCAATTACTGCCCCAATGCGTACAAATGCATGAAGGGCAAAAGCTGCGCCCTCAAGCACATTTGCCATGTGCCGCGCCCGGAGAAAAAGAAGGAGGTGGGCATCTATGCCAAAGACAATGGCCATTGATATTGAGACCTTTTCCAGCGTGGACCTGCTGGCCTGCGGCGTCCGCCCGTACACCGAGGCGGAGGACTTTGAAATCCTCCTCATTTCCTACAAGGTGGACAGCGAGCCCACCAAGCTGCTGGATCTGGCCAGCGGGGACATAACCGGGGGCACGGAGTTCATGGCCCTGCTGACGGACCCCGCTGTGCTGAAAACGGCATACAACGCCGCCTTTGAGCGCACCTGTCTGGCCCGATGGCTTCAGACACCTATGCCCCCGGAGCAATGGAGCTGCACCATGGTGCTGGCCGCCAACCTGGGCCTACCCGGCACCCTAGCCGCGGCCGGTGCCGCTCTGGGTCTGGACAAGCAGAAGATGACCGAGGGCAAGGAGCTCATTGCCTACTTTTGCAAGCCCTGCAAGCCCACCAAGGCCAACGGCGGGCGCACCCGTAACTGCCCGGAGGATGCTCCGGAAAAGTGGGAGCTTTTCAAAAAGTACAATATCCGCGATGTGGATGTGGAGGTGGACATCCGGCAACGGCTGTCTGGGTTTTACATCCCAGAGGCGGAGCGGCTGGCCTGGCAGCAGGACCAGCACATCAATGACCTGGGTGTCCGTGTGGATCCGGTGCTCATGCGCCGGGCGCAGGAGCTCAGCGCCCAATACACCGCCCGCCTCACCGAGGAGGCCAAGGGCATCACCGGCCTGGACAACCCCAACAGCGCCCTGCAGCTCAAGCGATGGCTGGCGGAGCATGAGGGCATTGAGGTCCCGAGCCTCAACAAAGAGGCCATGCCCGGGATAAAGGCGCAGGTGCAAAGCCCAGAGGCCAGCAGGATGCTCACCATCCGCTCCGAGCTGGCCAAGACCTCCGTGAGCAAATATGAGGCAATGGAGCGGGGGCTGTGCCAGGATGGCCGGGTCCACAACCTCCTCCAATTCTACGGCGCCAACCGCACCGGCCGCTGGGCCGGGCGGCTGGTCCAGGTCCAGAACCTCCCCCAGAACAAGCTCAAGGACCTGGCCCTTGCCCGGGAGCTGGTGCGTGATGGGGAGTTTGACCTGCTGGAAATGGCCTTTGGGTCACCGCCGTTTGTCCTCTCCCAGCTCATCCGCACCACCTTCATCCCATCCGAGGGCTGCCGGTTTATCATAGCCGATTACAGCGCCATTGAGGCCCGAGTGATTGCGTGGCTGGCCAATGAGCCGTGGGTGCTGGAGGAGTTCAAAGGTGATGGCCTTATCTATGAGGCCACCGCCGCCATGATGTTCCACAAGGTCAAGAACGACATCAAGAAGGGCGGCCCTCACGCCGACCTCCGCCCCAAGGGCAAGGTGGCCACGCTGGCTTGCGGCTACCAGGGCGGCGTGGGAGCCCTCAAGCGCATGGGCGCTTTGGAGAGCGGCATCCCGGAGGAGGAACTGCCCGGCATCGTCAACCGCTGGAGGCGAGCCAACCCGCACATCGTCCGCTATTGGTACGATGTGGAGGACGCCGCCATCCGGGCGGTGCAGGGTGAGCGGGTGGCCCTCCGGCACGGGGTCAAGTTCTTTTGTGAGCAGGGCTACCTGTTCATTCAACTGCCCTCTGGGCGCCGACTGGCCTACTTCCAGCCCCGTCTGGAGCCCGAACCCAAGTTTAACAAAGAGGGCATCACCTACATGGGGGTGGACCAGGAGAAAAAAACATGGTCACGGCTCAAGACCTACGGCGGAAAGCTGGTGGAGAACATCGTCCAGGCAACCGCCCGGGACTGCCTCCGGGACGCCATGCGGGCGCTCTGGGCGGCCGGCTATGAAATTGTGTTCCATGTCCATGATGAGGTTATCATTGACGCCCCCATCGGCCAGGGCTCCCTGGAGGAAGTGCTGAGAATCATGGGCAAGAGCCCGAGCTGGGCCTTTGGCCTGCCCCTCAATGCGGCGGGATTTGAGGCCCCATTCTACATGAAGGATTAAGGAGGAACGCCATGAAATTGAAATATGACGGGCCAATCACTCTGGCCGTTGGCGCCTCCCGGTCTGCCGCCAGATGGAAAAACAAGACCATGCGCTGGGGCGAGTTCCTGGACACCATCAAGGAGACCACAAAGACCCGGGAGACCCTGGCCGAATATCTCAAAATGCCCAAGGGCAAACAGGACGCCATCAAGGACACGGGCGGTTTTGTGGGCGGCTGGCTCAAACAGGGCCGCCGCAAGGCGGAGAACCTGGAGCACCGCTCCATGCTCACCCTTGACGCCGACTATGGCACCATGGACCTGCTGGAAAGCCTGTCCATGTTCTACGGGTGCGCTGCGGCGGTCTACTCCACCCACAAGCACACCCCCGAGGCCCCCCGCCTGCGCCTGCTGGTGCCTCTGACCCGGCAGCTCTCCGGTGATGAATACCAGGCGGCGGCCCGGATGCTGGCCTCTGACCTGGGCATGGACCTTTTCGATGATACCACCTATCAGCCCACCCGGCTCATGTACTGGCCAAGCACCCCGGCTGACCAGGAGCATTATTTTGACTACGCAGACGGCCCTTGGTTGGACCCCGACACCCTTTTGGAGCGATACCCCGATTGGCGGGACGCCTCCTATTGGCCGGAGAGCAGCAGGGCCGCCACGGTCCGCCACAAGGCTGCCAAGCACCAGGGCGACCCCACGGCCAAGCCCGGTGTGGTGGGCGCTTTCTGCCGTACTTACGATGTGGAACAGGCCATTGAGCGCTTTCTGCCGGACAAGTATACCCCCTGTGACATGGCCGGGCGCTACACCTACACGGGCGGATCCACGGCGGCTGGCCTGGTCATCTATGACGGCGGCCTGTTCGCATACTCCAATCACGCCACCGACCCGGTGAGCGGCCGCCTGTGCAACGCCTTTGACCTGGTCCGCCTCCACCTGTTTGGGGAACAGGACAGCGATGCCGCCGAGGACACCCCGGCCAACAAGCTGCCCTCCTACGCGGCCATGGTGGAGCTGGCCCGCACGGATGAGGCCGTCAAACTGACCAGCGCCCGGGAGCGCATCGAGCGGGCCCGAGAGGACTTCGACATCCCCGATGATGACACCAGCGGCACCTGGATGACTCAACTTGAAGTGGACAAGAGGGGCATCCCACTCCAGACCATCCAAAATGTCTACATCATCCTCTCCAATGACCCCTTGCTCAAGGGCACCCTGGCCTTTAACAGCTTCAAGGATCGGCTGGTCTGCATCCGCAACCTGCCCTGGAAAGAGGTGCAGGACACCGTGAACGGAGACGCATGGACAGACGCCGATGACAGCGAGCTCCGGCGCTACATCGAGCTGGCCTATCACATCACCGGCAAGGAGCGCATCATGGACGCTGTGAGCAGCGTGGCCCGGGCCAACGCCATCCATCCGGTCCGGGACTTTCTCAAGAGCCTGGAATGGGACGGCGTGGAGCGCCTGGACGCCCTGCTGGTGGACTATCTGGGGGCCGAGGACTGCCCCTATACCCGGGCGGTCACCCGCAAAGCGTTCACGGCTGCCGTGGCCCGCATCATGCGCCCCGGGTGCAAGTTTGACTATGTGCTCACGCTGGCGGGCCCTCAGGGCCGGGGCAAGTCCACCCTCATCAATAAAATGTCCTGCGGCTGGTACACGGACAGCTTGGCCGGCATCGGCACCAAGGAGGCCTATGAGGGCATCCAAGGCTTTTGGCTGGTAGAGCTGGGCGAGTTGGCGGCCATGAAAAAGACTGAGATCGAGGTGACCAAAAACTTTATCAGCAAGCAGGTGGACAGCTACCGGGCTCCCTATGGGCGCCGGGTGGAGGACCACAAGCGGCAATGCGTCTTTTTCGGCACCACAAACAGCACCGCCTTTTTGCGGGACGATACCGGAAACCGCCGTTTCTGGCCTGTCCGCCTGGGCGAGGAGCCACCGGCCCTCACGGTCTGGGATGACCTCACCCCGGAGCTGGTGCGCCAGCTTTGGGCGGAGGCCGTCATCCGCTATGAGGAAGGCGAGCCGCTGACCCTCACCGGAGAGCTGGAGACTGTGGCCCGGGAGCAGCAGAGCGATTTTACCGAGGATGACCCCCGGGCGGGCGAGGTGCAGATGTATCTGGAGCGCCTGCTGCCCGAGGACTGGGCAGAAAAAGACCGCATCGAGCGCCGGGCATGGCTCTCCGATGACTTCGGCGCAGTCCAGGGCACCCGCAAGAGGATGACTGTGTGCGTGGCCGAGGTCTGGAATGAGTGCTTTAAGGGCGATATTGAGCGCCTGTCACGGCAGGATAGCCAGGCGGTAGCGGCAATTTTGCGCCGTATTCCCGGATGGGCAGAGGAAAAAGGGCGGCAGCGCTGCGGCATCTATGGCCTGCAAAAGCGCTTTCGTCGTGTATCAGATGGGGTGTGAATGTATCAAGCGGGTGGTGAGGGGGTGTATCTCTTGTATCTGCCCTGTATCACACGCCGTGATACATAAAAACCCCAGACGCCGCAAGGCTTTTTTGATAGTCTGTATCACTTGTATCACTTATTTTCTCTGGAATTATAAAAGCGTTATATAGAGATAGTACCATACGCCACACGCCACGCGCGGGGGATTTAATAGACCCAAGTGATACATTGATACATTGATACAACGGACAAGAAAGGTGACCCAATGGAAAAAGACATTGAAAGCTATTTGCGAAAAAGGGTCAAGGCGGCCGGAGGCCTCGCTTTGAAATTGGTTTGTCCCGGATGCACCGGAGTGCCGGACCGCCTCATCCTCCTCCCGGGCGGCAGGGCCTACTTCGCAGAGACCAAGGACACCGGCGAGACCCCGAGAAAGCGGCAACGCCGGGTGCATAAGATTTTGAGGGACCTGGGATTTTTGGTGTTCGTGCCGGACAGCAAGGCGGCCGTGGATGAGATGCTGGAGGAGATCCTATGAAGTACACCCCACATGAATACCAGCAGTTTTGTGAGGACTTCCTGCTGGACAAGCCCGCGGCCGGTCTCCTGCTGGACATGGGCCTGGGCAAAACCGTCATCACCCTCACCACAGTGGCCCGCTGGATGTATGACCGTTTTGAGATCAACAAGGTTTTGGTGGTGGCGCCGCTGCGAGTGGCAGAGGACACCTGGATAAAGGAGAGCGCAAAGTGGGACCACCTCCAGGGGCTCCGTGTGGTGCGTGTCCTGGGCAGCGAGGCCCAGCGGGTCCGAGCCCTCCAGACGGATGCAGACATCTATTGCATCAACCGGGAAAACATCCCGTGGCTGGTGAAATACTACGGAGCCCGCTGGCCTTTTGATGGGGTGGTCCTGGATGAGCTGTCCAGCTTCAAAAATGCCAGCTCCAAGCGTTTCAAGGCCATGCGGAAGGTGCGGCCCCTCATCAAGCACATTGTTGGGCTAACAGGCACCCCGAGCCCCAACGGCCTTATCGACCTGTGGGCCCAGATTTATCTGCTTGACCAGGGGGAGCGGCTGGGACGGACGCTGACCGAATACCGAAACCGATATTTCAACCCCGGCCGCCGTAACGGCTATGTGGTCTATGACTGGGTACCAAAGCCCGGAGCCGAGGATGAGATATACAGTAAAATCTCAGACATCTGCGTGAGCATGAAAGCCTGCGACTATATCAAGCTCCCGGAGCGGGTGGATGTGGTCCACACGGTCAAGCTGGATGATGCAGCCCGGGCGGCCTACGCTGAAATGGAGAAAGAGGCTGTGCTGGAGCTGGGTCCTGGTGCGGTGGTGGATGCCGGCACCGCGGCAGTGGTCTCCAACAAGCTCCTGCAAATCGCCAACGGCGCTGTCTACGATGAGGACGGCAGGGTCCACCCCATCCACCATGCCAAGCTGGATGCCCTGGAGGATATCATTGAGGCCATCAACGGCAGGCCGGTGCTGGTGTTTTATTCTTTCCGGCACGACCTGGAGCGGATCATGCGGCGCTTTCCTCAGGCTAAAAAGCTGGAGGGGGCTGCGGAGATCGACGCATGGAACCGTGGAGAGGTCCCCATCCTGCTGGCCCATCCGGCCGGAGCTGGACACGGTCTCAACCTCCAGGCGGGCGGAAATCATATCGTGTGGTTTGGGCTGCCCTGGTCCCTGGAGTTGTACCAGCAGGCCAACGCCCGCATCCACCGCCAAGGGGTAAAGGGCGAACGGGTCACCGTCACCCACCTGGTAGCGGAGGGCACCATTGATGAGGATGTGATGAGAGTATTGGCCAGGAGAGCCACCAGGCAGGACGCCCTGCTGGAGGCGGTCAAGGCCAGGATCAAGAAATACCAAGAAGGAGGTAACGCAGCATAATGGACTGGAAACGAGAGGCGGCCGACAAGCTGAAATGCTATGAGGCCAAGCGGACAAGCCTGGAGCGGGCCCGTGAGGAAGTACGCCGGCTTGAGGATGATATGACACGGATCCGCAGCGCCACTACGGACGGCACACCCGTGAGCGGCGGCACCAGCACCCGGGAGGATGCCATGGTGAACAACATCGCCCGGCGCGAGGAGCTGAAAGTGGCCATGCGCGAGGCTGCTGCATGGGTCAAAATCGTGGACGGCGGTCTGGCCGTTCTGGATGAGGAGGAGCGCCACATCCTTGACCGCTTTTATATCCATCGGGCCAAGGGGAGTGTGGAGCGGCTTTGTGATGAGCTCCATCTGGAAAAAACCCGTGTTTATGAGCTCAAGGACAAGGCACTCCGCCACTTTACCCTGGCCCTCTACGGCGTGGTAGAGACCTAAAAAGAGCGGAAAAAAAGCGGAAGATTTTTCGATAATTCCGTGGTATTATGATAAGAGCAAAAAGTATGCAGAGCCCAGCCGGGCCTAAAATCCGGCTGGGCTTTTCTATTGGCAGGAGGTGAACGCCATGACAAGAAAACAGGAGCGCTTTGTTGAGGAGTATCTTGTGGACCTTTGCGCCACGCAAGCGGCCATCCGTGCGGGATATAGCCCGGCGACCGCTGGGGCGATTGGAGCAGAAAACCTAAAGAAGCCTCAAATCCGCGCGCGCATCGACCAGGCCATGGCCGAGCTCTCCAAGCGCACCGGCGTCAACCAGGAGCGCGTCATCCGGGAGCTGGCCAAGGTGGCCTTTGTGAACGCCACCGATGTGGTGGACTTTGAGAGTGCCAAGCTGCTGTCCACCGCCACTCCCGAGGACACGGCGGCCATCGCCTCCGTGAAGGTCAAGACCATCCCCACGGCGGACGGTCTGGGTGTGGAGCGTGAGATCCGCATGGCCGACAAGCTCAAGGCTCTGGAGCTGCTGGGTAAGCACTTCGGAATGTTCACGGACAATGTACGGCTCTCCGGTGATGTGGGGGTGCAAATCGTTGATGACATCCCAGCAGGAACAAATTAAGCTCACCGAGGTCATAGCGCCCTCTTTCTATGACCTCCACCGGGATGTGGTGGCTGAGGGGCATACCTACTACAAGCTGGACGGCGGGCGAGGCTCCACCAAGTCCTCCTTTGTGGGCACGGAGATCCCGCTGGGCATGATGAGGGACGCCCAGGCGGGCAAGCTCACCAATGCGGTGGCGTTTCGCCGTTACAAGGAAAACCTCCATGACAGCGTTTTTGAGCAGTTACTTTGGGGCATCAACAAGCTGGGCGTGGCTCATCTGTGGAAAGAAACGGTGAGCCCGCTGCGGCTCACATACACCCCCACTGGGCAGGTCATCCTGTTCCGGGGCGCTGACAAGGTCAAAAAGGCCAAGTCCATCAAGGTCTCCAAAGGCTATATCAAATACCTGTGGTTTGAGGAGCTGGATGAGTTTGAGAACCCGGAGAAAATCCGCAGCGTGCAGCAGTCCGTTGTGCGTGGCGGCGAACAATTCACCGTGTTCTATTCCTACAACCCGCCCAAATCCCAGCGGAATTGGGTAAACAACCCGGCCAACTGGAACCGGCCCGACCTGGTCAATCACCATAGTACCTACCTCACCGTGCCGCCTGCGTGGCTTGGTGAGCAGTTCATCATGGACGCGGAGCACCTGCGGGATACCAACCCCGCCGCCTATGCCCATGAGTATCTGGGCGAGGTCACCGGCTCCGGCGCAGAGGTCTTTGACAACATTCTGGCCCGGTCCATCACGGATGAGGAAATCAAGGGCTTTGACCGCATCTATAACGGTGTTGACTGGGGCTTTTACCCGGACCCCTGGGCGTTCAATCAAATGCACTACGATGCCGGGCGGCGCACTCTCTACATCTTCGGGGAGCTCACCAAGTTCAAGGCGGGCAACCGGGAGACGGCGGACGCTCTGCTGGCCTATGGCCTCACCGGCGCTGACCGCATCACCGCAGACAGCGCCGAGCCCAAGAGTGTGCAGGACTACAAGGACTATGGCCTGTTCTGCCGTGGAGCCATCAAGGGCCCCGGCAGCGTGGACTATTCCCACAAGTGGCTCCAGTCCCTCGCCAAAATCGTCATCGACCCCGCACGGTGCCCGGACACCTACAAGGAGTTCAGCGAGTACGAATATGAGCGGGGCCAGGATGGCGAAATCACCAGCGGCTACCCGGATGCCAACAACCACCACATTGACGCGGTGCGGTACGGCATGGAGCCGGTCTGGAAACGGAGGGGGCAATAATGCTACAACGATTTTTGACATGGATCAGAGGTGTTTTTTCCAAAATGCTACATATCAATGACACAAAGCGGGCCCTCAAGGTGGATGTGGCCATCAGCTCTGAAATGCAAACAGCTATTGACCATTGGGCCGCCATGTTTATGGATAAAGCGCCGTGGCTGGATGACACCACCCAGAGCCTTGGCCTGGCCTCCGCTGTGGCTGGAGAAATCGCCCGGCTCACCACGGTGGAGCTGGAGAGCACCATCACCGGCAGCCCCCGGGCGGACTATCTGCAAGGGGAATATGAGCGGGTGCTAGCCGACCTCCGTAGCCGTGTGGAAACCGCGGCGGCGGGCGGTGGCCTGGTATTCAAGCCCTATGTGGACGGTGAGCGCATCGCGGTGGATTGTGTCCCGGCGTGGCGCTTTTTTCCCACGGCTTTCAACAGTCAGCGGGAAGTGACCGGCGCGGTATTCGTGGAGCAGGTCACCAAGGGCAAAACCTACTACACCCGCATGGAGCACCACCAGCTCACCGATGAGGGCTATACCATCCGCAACCTGGCCTTTTCCTCCCTCACCCGGGGGACGCTGGGGAACCCATGCAGCCTGGAGGCTGTGGATGAGTGGGCCGACCTTGAGCCGGAGCTGACCATCCGCTACAAAGACGGCACCGCCCCCGAGGGCGTTCTGTTCTCCTATTTTCGGATGCCGTTCTCCAATACGGTGGATTCTGAGAGCCCGCTGGGCGTGTCCGTCTATTCCCGGGCCGTGGGGCTCATCAAAGAGGCCGACCGGCAATATAGCCGCATCCTCTGGGAGTATGAGGGCAGCGAGTTGGCCGTTGACGCCAGCCAGGGCGCTCTCCAAGTCAAGGGCCCGGACGGCAAAGCCCCGGTGCTGCCTCCCCGTAGCAAGCGGCTTTTCCGTGAGCTGGCTATTGACCAGGGCCAGGGCGGCGACCTCTACAAGGTTTTCAACCCGGAAATCCGGGACACTTCGCTTTTCAACGGTCTGGACAAAATCCTCAAGCGGATTGAGTTCAACTGTAACCTGGCCTATGGCACCCTGTCCGACCCGCAGAATGTGGATAAGACCGCCGAGGAGATCCGCAGCAGCAAGCAGCGCTCCTATTCTGCGGTGTGTGATGTGCAGCAGTCCCTCCAGGACGCTCTGGAGCACCTGGTCTGGGCCATGGACTTCTACGCCACCCTCTACAAGCTGGCGCCCCGCGGGGAGTATGATGTCAACTTTACATGGGGTGACGGCGTCCTCCAGGACACCGACAAGGAATATATGCGCCGCAAGGAGATGGCCGACAACGGTTATTTGCGGCCGGAGAAGTTCGTGGCCTGGTATTTCGGCATCAGCGAGGAGGAGGCAAAGGACTATTTGCCCGAGGCCGCCCCGCCGATGTTCGGGGAGGAGTAAGCCATGCTCACCCCGGAATATCTCCAGAGTGTGCCCGATGCCATGGTGGAATTGTACGCCCAGGCAGAGGCGGACATCCTGGCCGATATGGCCCGGCGCATCAATGGCTTTGATATGTTCATACCATCCGCACAATACCAGATGCAGATGCTTGAAGAGATGGGGGTGCTCCGGTCCGACATCGTGCGGGAGCTGAGCCGGTTGACCGGCAAAAGCAAAAAGGAGCTTACCGCCATCATGCGTGAGGCTGGTATGGAGACCCTGGCAGCAGACGAGGCGATATATAGAGCGGCGGGGCTTTCCTCCTCCCCGGTCGCTGCTTCGTCTGCTGTGCAGGAAGTCCTGGCCGCTGGTCTGAAAAAGACGGGCGGCCTCTTTACCAACCTCACCAGGACCACGGCCAACACCGCCACCAAGCAATTTGAGCGGGCGCTGGACCGTGCCTATATGCAGATCAGCAGTGGGGCTATTGACCCCGCTACGGCGACTAAGAACGCCATCAAATCCCTGGCCAAGGATGGGGTGGGCGCTATCACCTATCCGAGCGGCCATGTGGACAGCCTGGAGGTGGCTGTGCGCCGGGCCGTCATCACCGGGGTCAATCAGACCTGTCTCAAGGTCCAGGAGGCCCGGGCGGATGAGTTGGGGGTTGACCTTGTGGAAACCACGGCCCACGCCGGCGCCCGCCCCTCCCATGCGGAATGGCAGGGGCAGATTTTCAGCCGGTCCGGGAAGTCCTCCAAATATCCCGACTTTGTCCAGTCCACCGGCTATGGGACCGGGGCGGGGCTGGGGGGCTGGAATTGCAATCACTCTTTCCGCCCCTACATTGACGGTATGCCCCGGGCCTATTCCAAGGAGCTGCTGGACAGCTATGAGGCCAAGGACTATGAGTATAACGGCCAGAAAATGACCGAGTATGAAGCCTTGCAGCAGCAACGCAATATTGAGCGCAACCTGCGCCGGTGGAAACGGGAAAATGTGGCCATGAAAGCCGCAGGGCTGGACACCACGGAGAGCGCCGCCAAAATTGCCAAGTGGCAGGGCGTGCAAAAGGACTTTATCAATCAGACCGGGCTCAAGCGCCAGACCGAGCGGGAAAGCATCGCCGGGTGGGGCCGCAGCCAAGCGGCCAGTGCCCGGGCAGACGCCAAAAAGTATGAAAAGGCGCTTGCAGAAAAGCAGCGTTATGATACAATGGTGGCAGAGCTCAAGAAAGCCGGTGGGCTGCCAAAGGCCGCCAAGGTCAACATCCCGCCCAGGACCGTTTCCGTGGCTGACCTGTCCTTTGATGATGCCCATATCAACAAAGAGCGTGGCCACAATGTCACCAGGACGCAGGCCGAGGAGTGGATCCAAAGCGCCCGGGTCTCTGTGACCGTCTGGAATGGGCGATATGAGCGGTATTTCAGCAACGCCGGCGCGGCGTATGTGGACAATCAGCAAAAGACCATCCGCACAGCTTTCCCGGCAGAACAGTATGATGACAAGGTAAAGGCTATCTTGGAGGTGTTAAACGATTATGAAAAAGCACAGTGATGTGGAATACATCCCAGACGGCACTGGCACTGCCGAGCTTGTAAAGTGCCCCCTTGTGGATGACTGGGTCACAGCTATTGATTGCATGGAAAACCAGGGCGTCATTGAGAGCGCCATCCCGGACCGCTTTAAGCAAAAGCCGGATTGGAAAGCAATCTGTGAGCGCTGCCCATTCAGAGATTATTAAACCGCCAAGCTACAAAGCAAGGCGGTTTTCTTATGCCCATATTTGATGAATGACCGCCCTGTGGCGGTTTTTTCATACCAATTTTGCCTTGCGCCGGGCGTAAAAAGGAGCGCACCGCAGGGGACGCAACCCCCGTGAACAAAGCGTAGCGGAGGAAGGAGCACTATGAAACGCGAATTTTTGGAGGGCCTGGATCTGGGTGAGGGCGTGAAGATGCCCAAGAGCGCCATTGATGCCATCATGGCCGAGAACGGCCGCGACATCGAGGCCAAAAACAACGCCATCACCACCCTCACCACGGAGCGTGATGGCTTGCGGACCCAGCTCAGTGCGGCCAACGCCACAATCCAATCCTACAAGGACATGGACATTGATGGCATCAAAGCCAAAGCCGGTGAGTGGGAAACCAAGTACAACACTGACACCCAGGCGCTCAAGGACCAGCTCGCCGCCACCGAGTACGGCTTTGCCGTCAAGGAGGCTGTGGCCGGTCTCAAGTTCTCCTCCGAGAGTGCCAAAAAGGCCTTTGTGGCCGACCTCACCGCCAAAAAGCTGCCCTTGCAGGAAGGCAAGCTGCTGGGCCTGGAGGACTTCGCAAAGACCTACAAGGAGAGCGACCCAGACGCATTTCTCCCGGAGAACGATGGCAAGACCCCCATTGTCACCCGTGGCGGTGGCGGTGGTGGCCCCACCTCGGGGGCAGATGCCGCGCTGAGAGCGGCCTTTGGCCTCCCCGACACTACGAAAAAGGAGTAAAAAACAATGCCTAATGCTATCACTCTTGCCCAGCAGTTTGTCCCTCTGCTGGATGAGGTCTATAAGACGACCTCTCTCACCGCCGACTTGGACGGCAACCCCGACCTGGTACGCCAGGGCGCCAACGCCAATGAGCTCATCATCCCCAAGATGACCATGCAGGGCCTGGGCGATTATTCCCGCAACAGCGGCTATGTTGATGGTGATGTGACCCTCACCAATGAGACCGTGGTCTGCAACTTCGACCGCGGCCGTATGTTCACCGTGGACACCATGGACAACCTGGAGACCGCTGGCATCGCCTTTGGCCAGCTCGCCGGTGAGTTCATCCGCACCAAGGTGGTGCCCGAGGAGGACGCTTTCCGCTTCGCAAAGTATGCTGGCACCGCCGGCATCTCCAAGGTAGCCGTAGGCGCTACCCTGGCCGATGGCGCGGCCGTCATCGCCGCCCTGCGCGTGGCCATCACCCAGATGGATGAGGACGAGGTCCCCGCCAATGAGCGCTATCTGTATATCACCCCTCTGCTGCTGGGCTGCATCCAGGACATGGACACCACCAAGAGCCGGAGGGTCCTGGAAAACTTTGCTAAGGTGGTGAAGGTCCCCCAGACCCGTTTCTACACCGCCATTGAGCAGAAGTCCGGCAAGACCGGCGAGGAGGCCGGTGGCTATGTCAAGGCCGAGGGCGCCAAGGACATCAACTTTATGATTATCCACAAGCCCGCCCTCATCCAGTTCCCCAAGCACATCGCCCCCAAAATCATCGAGCCCGCCGTCAACCAGTCCGGTGACGCCTACAAGTTCGGTTATCGCCAGGTGGCCATTGCCGATGTGTATGAGAACAAGGTGGCGGGCATCTACCTGCACCACAAGGCGTAAAGGAGGCCGCTATGGGTAAAATCGTAGGTCTGATTTTTGAGGAGGCCCCCGCCCATGTCTGCCCGCACTGTGGCAAGGCATACAAGACCCCTGAGGCGCTGGCCAAGCACATCAAGGACAAGCACCCCGAGGCTGCCGGTGGCTCTGAGGAGCCCACTGGCGGTCCCCCGGAGCAGTAACGAGAGGAGGCGGGCGCTGTGCTGACAGTTGACTACAAGTATTACTCCGAGACCTTTCGCGGCCAGATGGCCGAGGCAGACTTTAACCGGCTGGCGGTCTATGCGTCCGCCTACCTGGATGAACTGACCATGGGGCGCACGGCTGGTGAGCTCCCCGCCGAGACCGAGGGCAAGGCCAAGATGGCCCTCTGCGCTGTGGCCGATGCTTACCGGCTGAACGAGCAGGGCGGCGGCGTGGCCTCCGAGACCAATGACGGCATCTCTGTCACCTATGTGGCGGGCATCAGCAACGCCAAGACCGAGGGCCGCCGCCTCTATGAGGCCGCTGCACTGTTTCTTGGGCCCACTGGGCTCCTCTATCGGGGGGTGAGGTAATGCTGGCCGGTACCGATGCCATCACCCTGGTCAAGTGTGGCGGCGAGACCTACACTGTCACGGTCTTTGACGGGGTGAGTTGGTACGACAAAACCCAGGTGAAGGTGGAGGGCGCCGGCCTGGTGTTCTCCAACGCTGTCAAAGTCCGCATCCCTGCCTCCGCCATCGTGGCCAATGCGCCGCTTCCAGAGGTGGGGGACCACCTCATCCATGGCTTGCTGCCCGTTGGTACCGTTCTGGCGCGGCCCGCTGACCTGGCCCCCTTCCACCCCCGGAAGGTGATGGCCGTGGCCGACAATCGCCGGGGCGGCCTGCCCCATGTGGCGGTGGTGGGGCAATGAAAGTGAATGTCAAGGCGGACATCAAGCCGGAAACCATCCTCAAGGCCCGGGGCCTTGGTAGCAGCAACGCCGCCACCAAGGTGCTGGCCGAGACGGTGGCCCGACTATCGGACCCCTATGTCCCGATGTCCCCCGGATCCGGCGCTCACATGAAAAACGCCTACACTATTGCCAGCGATGGCTCCAGCATCACCTATCGCGGCCCCTACGCCCATTTTCAGTATGTGGGCGAGGTCATGGTGGGCGTCAAAACCGGCAGCCCATACGCCAAGAGCGGCGAGCCCAAACGGGGCACCGGTCGGGAGCTGGAATATCACGGCGCTCCCATGCGGGGCAAGGAGTGGGACAAGCGCATGATGGCCGACCGAGGTGACGAGGTCACCAAGGCGGTGGCCGATTTTGTGGGAGGTAAACCCAAATGACCATTATTGAAGCAGTCCGCAAGTATCTGGAGGGCTGCCCCTTGCTGAACGGCGGAAAGCTCAATGTGGACTTTCTTCCCGAGGAGGCCGCCACCTATTCCGTGGATGTGGTGCCGGTCAAGCCGGTGGTCAAGGCCTATCTGGACGGCTCCAGCAAGCGGCAATTCCTCTTTGTCTTTGCTACCCGAGCCTACTATGGCGACCATATCCGCCAGCAGCTTGACAACCTGTGTCTCTTTGAGGCCTTTGAGGAATGGGTTGACAAGCAGAACCGCGTCCGCAACTTCCCGGATCTGGGGAGCGGGCGCACCGTGCAGAAAATGGAGGTCACCACCTCCGGCTATGTTTTTGCACCCGACACGGACACGGCACGGTATCAGATCCAGTGCAAGCTGTCCTATTTCCAGAAAGGAGATAAGTGATTTATGAAACTTTCCGAGCTCATGAAGGGTCACACCCCCAGCACCAACTTTGAGGGCTTTGTGACCAATGATGACTTTGTCCTGGCTGTGGACTGCACCGCTGACGGCTCCGCCGCCTCTGTCGGCGACTATGCTGTGGTGCAGATTGGCGTGTCCGGTCTGGATGCCCAGCTCAACCCTGTCACCCAGGACAAGCAGTATATCCGCGCCGGCCAGTCCACCACCAAGACCGGCAACCAGCGCAGCTTTGCTGTAAGCGGCGACCGCTATGTGGGTGATGACTTCCAGGACTTCGCCCTGTCCCATGCTGTGAAGTACGGCACCGGCAACGGCGTGGTTCGCGACTATGTCTATTTCTGCCTGCTGAACGGCCAGGGCGAAAAGGGCAAGGTCTCCATCATTGTCAATTCCGATGGCTCCGGCGATGCCGGCGAGAGCAGCGAGATTGACATTGAGCTGAAGAAGTCCGGCGACGCCCCCACCAGCTACACCTATTCCGCCGCGTAAAGGAGGACTGACCCATGCTTTTCCGTGATATGGAACTGGACTTTGACATCTTTGATGCCGATACCGCCGAGCTGTATGAGGAGGCCGCCAAGCGGGCCGGTGAGGAGGCCGTTAAAAAGCCTGGGGAAACCCTGGCCGAGTGCATCCGCCGCCAGTGCGGGGCGATTTTCAACTTCTTCGACACCCTCTTTGGCGAGGACTTCCACCGGGAGATTTTCGGTGAGCGCACCAACCTGGTGGAGTGCCTGGAGGCTTTCCGGGAGTTTGTTGGCCTGGTGAACGCCCAGCGGGCCATCCTCGACACCATGACTGCCGAGGCCAAGGCCGAGGGCGCAGCCCCTAACCGGGCAACGCGCCGGGCGGCCGCACGGGCGCCCAAAGCGTGAACATCCTTGTAGACCCTTTGCCCACTACGGTGAAAATTGGGGGGCAGGACTGGCCAATCAACACCGCTTTCTATGTGTGGGTCCTCTTTGAGATCACAATGCAGGACCCTACCCTCACGGATGCGGAGAAGATTGAGCAAGCCCTGCCCCTCTGTTTTCCGACTGTTCCCCCGGATCTAAACGGGGCCCTGGATGCCCTGCTGTGGTTTTACCGCTGCGGGGAGGATAGCCCCAAACCGGGCAAAGGCAGCGGCGGGGGAACACATAAAAAGGCATACTGCTTTGAGCAGGACGCCAACCTCATCTATGCCTCTTTCATGGCCTGTTATGGCATCGACCTGACCGAGGCCGACAGCTTGCACTGGTGGAAGTTCCGGGCCCTGTTCCGGGGTCTCCCGCAGGAGTGCGAAATGGTCAAGGTGATGGGTTACCGCACCGCAGACCTCAAGGGCATGGGCAAGGCCCAGCGAAAGCTCTATGAGAAAATGCGGAAAGTCTACGCCCTCGCCAATGCCCGCAGCGTGGAGAGCGCCATGAGCCTGGCCGAGCGCAACCAGCGCATGAAAGACTATGTTGCCCGGCGCTTTGAGGAGGCGGGTGATACCCATTGAGAAAGTAAAAGTAAAGTGCCCTTTTTGCGGCTATGCTATGCCTATCCATTACGACCCCAAGACCGCCAAATGCTCCGGCATCTGGGTGCGGTGCAAGGGCCGAAACTGCAAAAAGGAATTTGAGGTGAAAATTAACACCAAGTAGCGCCAGAGTGCCGATGGTGTCCCATAAAAGGTGGTGACACTATGGCAGCCGATGGCTCCGTTGTTATTGAAATCATAGGCGATGACAAAGAGTTTAAGAGCACTTTGGGCTCTTTGGGAACGGTGGCCGGGAGTGCCCTAAAGGGTGCGGCCACTGCTGTCGCCGCTGCTACCACCGCGGTGGGCGGCCTCGCGGCAGCCTCCGTGAAGGTGGGCAGCAACTTTGAAAGCAGTATGTCCCAGGTGGCGGCTACCATGGGGCTGACCACGGCGGACATCGCCAATGGGAGCGAGGAGTTTGAGCTCCTGTCCCAGGCGGCAAAGGACGCCGGCGCAACTACGGCTTTCAGCGCCTCCCAGGCATCGGAGGCTCTAAACTATCTGGCCCTGGCCGGTTACGATGCCCAGACGGCGGCGGACGCTCTGCCCGCCGTCTTGAACCTGGCAGCGGCCGGCAGCATGGACCTGGCCTATGCGTCCGACCTGGCGACCGATGCCATGGCGGCGCTGGGCATTGAGGCCTCCAATGAAAACCTCACCCAGTTTGGCGATGAGATGGCCAAGACGGCCAGCAAGGCCAACACCAGCGTGGCCCAGCTTGGTGAGGCCATCTTGACGGTGGGCGGCACGGCCAAGAGCCTTGCAGGCGGCACCACCGAGCTCAATGCCGCTCTGGGTGTTCTGGCCAACCGAGGCATCAAGGGCGCCGAGGGCGGCACGGCCCTCCGAAATGTTATCCTTGCGCTGTCCGCCCCCACGGACAAAGCAGCCGCCTCCATGAAGTCCCTGGGGCTGGAGGTCTATGACGCTTCGGGCAATATGCGGCCCCTCAATGAAATTTTCAAGGACCTCAACGCCTCCATGGAGAACATGAGCGAGGGCGAGAAAACCCAGGTCCTCAATGAAATTTTCAACAAGGTAGACCTTAAATCTGCCCAGGCGCTCCTGGCTGGCTGTGGTGATGAGTTCGACAACCTGGCGGACGCAATCGCCAACAGCGGCGGTGCCATGCAGGACATGGCGGACACCCAGCTCGACAACCTCAAGGGTGACCTCACCATCCTCCAGTCTGGTCTGGAGGGCCTTGGCATTGCGGCCTATGAAGGTATGCAGGGGCCACTCCGTGAGGCTGTGCAGCTCGCCACCAGCATGGTGGGGGATATTTCTGCGGCGTTCAATGAAGGGGGTCTTACGGCCGCTGTGGGCGCTGTGGGTGACGCTCTGGCCGATATGGTCACCTATGTGGCCGGGCTTGCTCCCCAGATGATTGACGCCGGTGTGGGGCTCCTCACATCGCTCATCTCCGGCATCCAGCAAAATCTCCCGGCGCTGGCCAGCGGCGCGGTGGAAATCGTCACCAGCCTGGTGAACGGCATAGCCACCATGCTGCCCCAGCTTGCTACCACGGCGGTGCAGCTTGTTACCGCCCTGGCCAACGGCATCGCCGCGGCGCTGCCCGACCTCATCCCCACGGCCATCCAGGCCGTGGTCACTTTGGTGCAGGGGCTCATTGAGAACATCCCCGCGCTGATAGAGGCAGCGGCGGCGCTCATCCAGGGGCTCACGGATGGCGTGATTGCAGCCATCCCCATCCTGGTGGCGGCCATTCCCACCATCATCACCAGTCTGGTCACTGTACTGCTGGAAAACATCCCCGTTATTATCCAGGCCGGCATTGACCTGCTGACCGCCCTTGTGGGAGCTCTGCCGGAGATCATTGCCGCCATCGTGGCGGTGCTCCCCCAGATCATTGACGGCATCACCACAGCGCTGTTGAACAACATCCCGCTGCTGATTGAGGCGGGCATCCAGCTCCTCACCGCGCTCATCACCAACCTCCCGCAGATCATTGCCACCATCGTCACGGCAGTGCCGGAGATTGTGAGCGCCATTGTGTCCGCCTTTGCGGACCTTGCCGGGTCTATCGTTGATATTGGTGCAAATATCGTGTCCGGCATCTGGGACGGTATTTGCTCCATGGCCACCTGGATCAAGGACAAGGTCACGGGCTTTTTCTCCGGCATTGTTGACGGCGTCAAGGACTTCTTGGGCATCCATAGCCCCTCCAAGGTGTTCGCCGGCATCGGCACCAACACCGTAGAGGGCTATGCAGACGGCGTGGATGATGGCGCGAGCGCCAATGAAAAGCGCGTGCTCAATACTGTGGGCGGCCTATCTGACAGTATGGCCGATGCTCTGGGCAACGGCGGCGGAGATGCCGGTGCGGCCCTTATGAACAAGCTGACCACCAGCGCCACCGCCTCCCTCGCCAAGGTGACCAATGTGGCCAGCACCAGCGTGGCCACATTCTGCAACGGTGTCACGGCAGAGCTGGGGAAGGTGCAGACCACCGCTGAGAATGCCATGACCACCCTTTGCAACGCCGTCCTGGGTAAGCAGACGGATGTGGTGGCCGTGGCCAATACCACCGTCACCTCCATCTGTGACACCATCCTCTCCCGCCACAGGGACTTTTACAATGTCGGCGTTGACGCCATGAGCGGCTTTAATGAGGGCCTGTGGATCCAGGGGCAGCAAGCGATTGCTACGGCCCGGTCCATCGCCAACGCTATCATTGCAGAAATGCAGAGGGCCATGGACATCCATAGCCCGTCCCGTAAAATGCGGGACCTGGTAGGTGTTCCCACGGCCCAAGGCTTTATTGTCGGCTTTGAGGATGAAATGGGCGGGTGGGGCAAGCGGATGCAGGCCGCCGTAAATGCGGAGACCGGCAAAATCAGCGTAAACGCTGCCACCCAGGCCGAGGGCCGGGCAGCCAGCAACGGCGTGACCCGTGAGGTACACACCAGCACCAACACCGTGGAAAAGGTTGCGCGGCTGGAGGGTGACGGCGTGACCGGCGAGCTGGTCCGTATGCTGGGCCTCAAGCTCAAGGAGGAGGACACCCGTGTGGGTGACAACCTGGAGGACTAAAGGAGTGAGACCATGACCGTCAAGCTAAATGGAAACATCTATACCGTGGGCGTGGCCTCTGTGACCCGCAGCCTTCGGCGCAAAGAAAAATACCGGGTCACCACCGAGGACGGAAAAACCCACAGGGAGGTCCAGGCCACCTATCTGGACTTTTCCCTCTCCCTTGGCAACTTTGGGGCGGCCGAGTATGACCGCCTCATGGCACTCCTTAGAAGCACCACCGATGACATCACCGTGGAGCTGCCCAGCAGCTCCACGGCGGTGGAGAGCTATGTGGGTGTCTTTGACACCATCACGGACGAGGTCATTTCTGAGGATGACAATGGGGTCCTATGGGATAACCTGTCTCTGTCCTTTACTGGGACCGAGCCGGTGGAGGTATGAGCATGAAAACCACCTGTGAATTTCGTTTCGGCTTTTGGGATGTGACGGCCCGGGCGGATGCCCACTTTGCCGTATCTCAAAACCAGGACTATGCCCGGATTGAGGACATCAATCTGGAGGGGGGCATTACCTTCCCGGATGTGGCCACGCTGGAGCCCGGCTTCGGCTGGCCTCTGGACGGCTCCAAGGAATGGCTACCCGACAACGCCCGTGCAAATACCTGGGGATGGTGGAGCACCGACCTGTCCGGTGCGGACTTAGCCTTTGCCAACCCGCCCACCTTGACGGTCAATTTCTACGATGAGAGCGGCACACCTACGCCCCATAGCAGCGCGGGCATCACATTCACCTTTGTGGCCACGCTCCCCAAGGTGGTCAACATCAAGTGGTATGGCTACCAGGGTGAGCTGCTGGCCGACCAGGACTTTACCCCCAACCGGCTGGATTATTTCTGTGATTACCAGGTAGAGGACTATTACAAGGTGGTCATCACCGTGCGCTCCATGAAGTACGCCCACCGCTTTTTCCGGGCCTCCAGCATCCTCTTTGGTGTGCTGGAGATTTTGGACGGCGCCCGAGTGACCAAAGCGACCCTCACCGAGGAAGTCAGCCCGGTTACCCTCACGCTGCCCATCAATAAGGCTGAAATTTCCTTTTTCACCCCCAACGGCCGCTTTGCTCTGCTGGATCCAACGGGGGCCTATAAGTTGTTCCAATGGAAACAGGAGTTGACCGGCTACAAGACCATAGACGGCCAGCGCACCATGCTGGGCAAGTATTACTTGCAGGAGGCTGCCGGAACGGTGGACGCCGTCACCGCGCTCACCTGCGTGGACATTATCGGCGTCCTGGACACGCTAGAATACAAGGGCGGCATCTATGAGGAGGTGCCGGTGGAGACGCTGCTGGGGGCCATCCTGGGCCCGGAGGATATAGCTTTTGAGCTTGACCCAGCCTTTGAGGGTATGACACTCAGCGGCCACTTGCCCATTGGCTCCAAGCGGTCCGCACTCCAGCAAATTGCCTTTGCCATTGGCGCTGTGGTGGACACGGCCCGGAGCGAGGCCGTCCGCTTTTATCCCGCACCCAGTGTGGCCACCAAGGACATCATGCCGGCGCGGAAAATCGTGGGCCATAAAATCACGCTGGAGCCGTTGGTCACCCAAGTGGATGTGACGGCCCACCAGTACACCCTGGGGGATGAACTGAAAGAGCTCACCAAGACCACCTTGGCACCGGGAGAGCATACCATCACATTCTCCAGCCCGGTATCCGTGCAGAGCGTGACGGGCGCCACCCTTGGCACCAATCACCCCAATTACTGCACCGTGACCGTGGAGGCAGCCGGGGAGGTCATCCTGTCCGGCTATGAGTATGTGGACACCCAGACGGTCCATACCGTCAAGACGGAGCCCCTGCCGGCCGGAGCAAAGCCCAGCGCCAAAAGCGTGAGCACGGCCACCCTGGTGAGCCCGGACAAGGCCCGGGCGGTGGCGCGGCGGCTCTACGCTTATTATCAACTACGGTACACCGATGAGGGCCAGATCCTCCCCGGACAGGAGCGGGCGGCCGAGATGGCCAGTGTGTCCAGCCTGGGCGGCAAGACCCTCACCGGCTACATCCAGCGGGTGGTCACTGACCTGGCCGGTGGCTGCCTGGAGACCATCACCTTGAGGGGGCGGTAACATGAGCATCATTGACACCCTCATCACCGACCACGCCCGGGCGGACTACTATGACATCACCGACCTCAACCGTGTAGGTGAGGCCATGTACTACATCGCTGACCGGCTCCGGTCCTGCGGGTGGGACATCGAGGTGAGCCCCCGGACTGACTGGGTGTGGACTGACCGGGCAACACCGGCAGCGGCCAAGCGGTATTTGAACAATCTGCGGAAGATCAGAAAGGCCCTGGTCCTCTTTGCGACCACGCCGGAAGTGCCGACCGGAGCCAGGCCATTCAATGCCCAAGAGGCCAATGATATTGAAAAAATACTTGTCGATGTGGAGGACATGGTGGAGCGCACTATGGCCTCCTGGTATTACTGCGGCGACCTGTACGCCGGGGAGGTGTGATTTATGAGAGCAAGACAAGCCTTGAACCCCGGGCGCATCAAGCTGACCTTTGAGGACGGCTCTGTTAAGTATGCGACCATGGAGCGGGCGGACAATCCAGTGGTGGAGGGCCACCCGCTGAATCCATACACCTTGCTCAAGGACGAGACCTGCACCATGCTGGGCGGTGACCCGGAGACCATGGTGCCGGATGATGCTTTTCAAATGCTTGCGGCCCTGGCGGCCAGCGGAGGCGGCGGGAGCGGCGATGTAGGAGACCTGGAGGACACCGCCCTGGAGGTCGGCACCATCGTCAATGCCGGCGCCGGGTGGAATACCTACCATTTCCGGGAGGCTTTTGACGCACCGCCCCAGGTGGTGCTCCAGCCGGAGGACTTTGTCGGCGTGGTGCTCATCAAGGACATCACGGCCGAGGGTTTCCTGTACTGCCTGCGGCTGCTTTCCACCGGGAGCGACTACACGGCTGCCGGGACGGCATCCAGCTCCGCCCATAGCGCCAATACGCTGGTGAGCGGAACAACTACCACCGCCGATGCGGTGAAGATTCACTACATGGCGGTAGAATACGGAGGCGAAAGATAATGCTGGGAGTAAATCAGCTTGACTTTATCAACTATACCACCGCACTCAAAGGCAACTACCGCAAAGGCGTCCACAAGCTGGAGGCCATTCTGGCCAACCCGACCCATGCGGCAGAGTTTGCCGCCAACCTGGGCGGTGTGAGTGTGGTGCTGGGCGTTCCCATCGGGAAAGAGGACAAAAACAGTGAGGCGCTGCTGTCTCTGCTGCTGGCCAGCGCCGTGGCGGATGATGCGGCTTATACCTGGCTGGGCCAGTTTTATGAGTTCACAAGCTGGGATGACCTGCTTGGAGACGCGGGCCGCTGCCAGGAGATGATGGCGGATCCGTTTATCTGGAGAGCGGTGGCCAACAGCGGCGTGGCCGTGGGCAAGTCTGTTGCTACCCTCGCCGGGCTGGATTGTGGCACCTATGCCGACATGACGGCGGTAGCAGCATCTTCGACCGCTATGGCGGCGGTAGTGGCGTCCTCGACCGCTATGGCGGCGGTAGTGGCGTCCTCGACCGCTATGGCGGCGGTAGTGGCGTCCCAGACCGCTATGGCGGCAGTGATTGCCAACAGCACCGCTCTCAACGCCGTAGTGTCGTCCTCGACCGCTATGGCGGCGGTAGTGGCGTCCTCGACCGCTATGACGGCGGTAGCCGCGTCTCAGACCGCTATGGCGGCGGTGGCTGCGTCCTATGTTGCCGTGGCCGCAGTCTACGGGAGCGCGGTGGCGGTTGATGCCGTCAAGGCAAATGGAACGGCCTGGGCCACCCTCACGGGAGCGACCAGCGCGGTCATGGGCAAGGCCGTGGCAGTTCTTGCCAGCCTCAACCCGGACAGCTATGCCGATATGACGGCCGTGGCTGCGTCCTCGACCGCTATGACGGCGGTAGCCGCGTCTCAGACCGCTATGACGGCGGTAGCCGCGTCTCAGACCGCTATGACGGCGGTGGCAGCCAGTGCAACGGCTCGCGCTGCAATCTACGCAAGCGATGTTGCGTTTAACACATTCTTGAATTTGGCTACCTACGACACCATTTCGGGCACACATAGCGGGAGTGGATGGTCTACCCGATACAGCGGGCCGTGCATTGTGCTCCAGTGGTGCTATTCCTATTCCTCCGGTACATCCGGCATCCGCACCTGCCTTGATGGCACAGCAAGCAGACAGTACACAAGTTCGCAGCGCTATAACAGCTCGATGGGGTCGAGCAACTACAACGACCACAACAAAAAGTCCGGCACCTATTACAAGGAATTTGTGTTCTGCTCTAAGCTGGAAACCTACAACTCCCAGGGTGACTGGCCGGCAATCAGCATTGCCTATTTCAAGCTGCCTTGAGGCTAAAAAGACGCACAAATACGGGGTGTGGCAGCTACGCATTAACATTCTAATGCGAACGGAGTGCGGCAAATATGGGCGGTTTTACAGCTTATACCGGCCATTTTGCCGTACTCCATGCAGACCACCCGCAGAAAAAGGTCCGAAAAACGCCCAGAACACGGCCACAGAGGGGCCATAGCTACGCATTAGAATGTTAATGCGCAGCTGTGGAGGACGGTTTTAGAGCCGATTTTGCCCCGTTAGCTGCATGAGAAATAGTCAATCCAATCGTCACTGTCCGTGTCATTTTTCATGTAGGTCGCAACCTTTTTGTACTGCTTGAAATAAGCATACTTGCTCTTATAATTACTCCAATCTGGCTGGCTCCCATCAGACAATGTTGCATAGCCATACTGGGAAGTATTAAAGGCATTGTCGGTGCTGATTTGCAAAATAATGATTTTTCCAGACTTGCTTGCACTGGCCCCACTCATTCTGCTTTTCTTTGCGTACAGGGCATCAAGGGCCGTTGTGCTGGCAGCGATTGCGTTCAGAGCGGTCGAGGATGCAGCTACCGCCGCCATAGCGGTCGAAGATGCAGCCACCGCCGTCATAGCGGTCGAGGATGCAGCTACCGCCGCCATAGCGGTCGAAGATGCAGCCACCGCCGTCATAGCGGTC
>ERZ1034980.334-NODE-334-length-37141-cov-39.764412_pt1 | contig 37141 bp, 31 predicted proteins | sample MGYA00520622_ERZ1034980 | MGnify/ENA primary metagenome ERZ1034980 (study PRJEB33766, sample SAMN09781791) | gut metagenome | biome: gut microbiome | host: Homo sapiens | place: Madagascar | study: EMG produced TPA metagenomics assembly of the PRJNA485056 data...
TGCTGGCACTGATCGAGCGGCCGTCGGACGGGCGTTTTCTCATCACGCAGCGTGCACTTACGAAGAAGTGGGCGGCGGGTGCCTGGGAGGTCTCCGGTGGCGGGGCGCTGGCAGGCGAGGACAGCTTTACCGCGGTGACGCGCGAGGTGCGCGAGGAGACCGGACTCGATATTTCAGCGGTGCCGGCGGCGATGCGGACGCCGATCTACGGGTACCGGAACGAGGACCTGAAGCGCGGCGACAATTATTTCGTCGACATCTATCACGTGAAGCTGGAGTTTGCAGATGCAGACGTGACCATCGAGCAGTCGGAGGCCATCGACTTCCGCATAGCGACGATGGACGAGATCCGCGCACTGCACGAGGCGGATGAATTCCTGCATTATCAGCGGATTCAGGAAGCACTCGCGGCGGAGAAGAAGATAACGCAGAAGAACGCGCCGCAGGCATGATGCCTGGCTTTTGAAGGGAACGTGCCTGCAGTTCATGCTGGTGAATTTGAGGAGTGTAGGCATGCTCCGCGGTATTTTCAGGTATCATGCCTATAGAAAATGAATTTGAAATATGCATGTTAGCCTGAAAAGTGATGTAACGTGCCTACAGTTAGATAAGACAAACCGCAAAAACCGCAGGCATGATGATGGATTTTGGCCTGTGACGTGCCTACAGTTGGATTTAGAGAGAAGAGTAAGCATAGGCATGGAACGTAATTTTGGGCTGCAACATGCCTACTGGACGAGTGCCAGGAGGGTGCGAGTTCAGCCAGAAGACGAAGAACTGTATATGGAAGAATTTATCAAGAATAAAAAAACAGTATTCAAAACGCGGGACCCGCTCGGGCAGTCCATCGAGGTCTGCGAGGGGCTCTACAACGAGGAGCGCATGCGACTGCTGCTCGTCGATGGGGCGATGCAGTCGGCGCAGTACCTGGATCCGCTGCTGGAGGATGAACTCGCGTTCGAGTACATGCGCGAGTTCGAGTGGGCGTTCCGCCTGCATCCGTCGGCGCAGCGGGTACTGCTGATCGGGGGCGGCGGCTTCGCCTACCCTCGTTTTTTTCTGAAGCAGTATCCGGAGAAGTCGATCGACGTGGTGGAGCTTAGCCAGACGATCGTCGAGGTCGCGCGGGATTATTTCGGTCTCCGCGCGCTGGAAACGCAGTATCCGGACCGCCTCCGCGTCATCGTCGGCGACGGCCACCGGTACCTGGAGAATACTATAATAAAATACGACGCCATCCTGAACGACGCGTACATCGGCTATAAGTCGAGCGCATCCATGCAGGCGTCGGCCCAGCTGTTCCACCAGTGTCTCACGGATGGTGGCCTCTACGCCGCCAATATGGTGACGGCACTTCGTGGCCTCCACTCGATTCAGATGCGCCGCGAGCAGAAGAATTTTCAGAAGGTGTTCGCATACACCTTTCTCATGCAGTGCGACGACGAGATCAGCCCGTTTGTGCCGCAGAACAACATCTTCTTCGCCTCGGATGCGGCGTTTGAGATGTAGCGGCATGCAGTGGCCGTGATTCGGATGATTATGTGGAAATTTTTGAAACACTCGGCCATGATATCGAAGGATGGACATCGCAGATGGTGCCTCGAGAAGGACATAATGCGTCAAAGGCGCACAGGCAGAGGAGTCTTTATGAATGAACTGAAAGCAAATTATCACACACACACCACCTTCTGTGATGGCTTCGACGCAGCCGAGGCAGTGGTGAAGGAGGCACTTCGAAAGGGCTTCACACATCTCGGCTTCAGCGGGCATATGGACCCGGGCGTTTCGATGGACTACGCTGCCTACGCGCAGGAAATCTGCCGTCTGCAGGCGGCATACCGCGACCGAATCGATATCCTCCGAGGTGCGGAGCTGGACAATGTCTACGACTCGTCATGTGTGACCGATGCGGAGGTGCACGGCAGCGCTGGGGCGATGCCGTCGGCTCTCCAGATGAGCATGGCGCTGCCTGACGCCCCGGGCGTTCGTTCGTGTGAAGCTTTCGGTGCGCCCGGTGCGGAATATACCATCGGTTCGACGCATTTCGTGCCGGTGCCGGGCTCGTCTGTGTGGTCGACACCGGCCGCCTTCGGGACGCACCGTGAGGGCTCCGAAAACTGGGATCTGATCGGCGTGGATGGAGACATTGGCATGCTCCATGACCAGTGCAGTCAGTACTATGGCGGCGACTTCTACGCCCTGTCGGCGGACTACTACCGCTTCGAGGCGATGGTGGCGGCGCGGCTGCACCCGACGTTTATCGGGCATTTCGATTTGATCACGCGCTTCAATGATCTCTCGCGCGCAGATGGTGGACACTTCCTCGATGAGACGAGTGAGCGTTACCTTCTGCCGGCGCGACGAGCCATGGAGGCACTTGTGCCGTACGGGCTGCCGTTTGAAATCAACTGCGGCGCAGTGAACCGCGGGCGGAAGAAGGAGCTGTATCCGCGACCGGAGCTGCTCCGGCATCTCCATGCGCTCGGCGGCGAGATCGTGATCTCCGCGGATGCGCATCAGAAGGAGCTGCTTGACGGCGGCTTCGAGGAGGCGATGGAGCTCGCGCGCTGGGCTGGCTTCACGCACACGGATCTTCTCGTGCATGCGGCGGGCGCCGGGTATCGGGATATAGCGGAACCTGTGCTTGCATCTGCCGAATTTCAGAGAGGACAAGGAGACGAGAGTGCCGTTCTGATGGAGAAAGTTTCATCACTGCGTCCAGCGAAAAATACGAAGTCGGGCGCGGGAGGAACACTGTACTGGCGGACGACAGCATTGAACGAATAGACAGAGTAAAGAATAGAATGAAAATCAGAAAAAGGCAGGCGGAAGCTTACTCGCATCCTTCATCGTCTGCATGCGTAAGAAAGGGACAGCTCTTCTCTGAACACATCCCTGCCTGGCCGTCCGGTGCGAGATTGCCCTGATAGCTGCAGGTGTGTTCGCCACCATGGGCACTGTGAAAATCGATTTCCCAGAAGTAATACTTACAGGCGTGACGCAGATTTCCCATCGTAATATCCATACTTTAACCTCCACCAAGCAACATGAGCGAGATGTTTAACTGATCACCTTCTTTTAAAATATAATCCAGTTTATCGGTCATGTTTTCACCGTTACAATTCACGAAGCATCCGCTGTCCTTATTATCAAGCAGATTGTCTTCCATAAAGCGCATAATAAATTCCTTCAGCGTGGTTCCCGGACGGATTTCCGGATCCGTTTCTTCATCCATGAATTTCACATGAATCTTAAATTCGCCATGCCATCCCATGAAGACCTTCTTTCCCTTTGCGCATGCTGATCGTAGAATCGATGAATGATTCAAGCATACGGTTATCATCAAACACATCCTTCGTAATGCTTATATTATCCAACGAAATGAGTCTTTAGGCAAGCGGAAATGATGTAAACGTTTGACCTAATCCGGAAAATAAGTTATATATTACATAAGCCGGATGTTGAATGTACTATGCCGGAAATGAGGATAATTCGGGACATCGTTTGCGATTTTAACGGGATAAGATGGGAGAGGACATGAATGATCGATATTCCAGGCAGGAACGTTTCTTTGGAATCGGGAAAGACGGACAGGAAAAGATAAGACGAAGCAGGGTGGCTATCATCGGACTGGGAGCACTCGGAACCGTCATCGCGGAAGAACTTACAAGAGCCGGTATCGGCTTTTTGCGCCTCATTGACCGGGATTTTGTCGAACTGCATAACTTACAGCGCCAGATGCTGTACGATGAAGAAGATGCGCGTATGCACAGATTAAAAGTGGAAGCCTGTGCACAGCATCTGCACAGCATCAATTCAGAAGTGCAGGTGGAGCCTTTTCCGGAGGATTTTAATTATGGAAATGCAGAAAGCTTTCTGCAGGATGTAGACCTCATCCTGGATGGTACGGATAATCTGGAAACACGCTATCTTATCAATGAAGTATGTGTAAAGCTCCGTAAGCCCTGGATCTATGGCGGAGCGGTAGAAGCGCAGGGCATGACGATGAGCTTTTTACCGGGAGGAGCATGCTTTTCGTGTGTAACGGGAACGGTAGAGCCATTTATGAATCAGAGCACACAGAAAACCTGCAGTACTGCCGGCGTTTTATCTCCGGCAACGGCCATCGTAGCTTCGCTGGAAGTGAAGGAGGCACTTAAAATTCTGGTTTCGGCAGATACGCCGGAACAGGGGCTGATCACATTTGACGTATGGAAGAATTCCTTCCATCATTTTCACCCGGAAAAGAAAGCAGACTGCCCGATTTGTCAGAGGCAGAAATTTCATTATCTGGGGCATGTGGCAGGCGTGAGAGCATCTCGATTATGTGGGGAAGATTCGATTCAGATCCTTCCGGAAAAACGGTGCCATATGTCACTGGATGCGCTGGAAAAAAAGCTGTCCGATCTCGGACAGGTCAGAAAGAATAAATACTATTTGAGCTTTGAAGGGAACGAGGCATCATTTCAGGTTTTTTATGATGGACGGGCGATTATCTTACATGTAATATCTGAAGCAAAGGCAAAGGCAATCTATTCAGAATATATCGGATTATAAGAGGAACATTTAGATGGAAAAGAAAGATAGAGATGATACCAAAAAAAGAATTTTAAAAACAGCCATCAGGCTCTTTGCTGAGTATGGTTATGCAGGAACATCTACGCGTATGATTGCGACGGAAGCGGGTGTGAATCTGTCTGCGATTTCGTTTCATTATAATGGTAAAGAGGGACTATATCAGGAAACCCTCAGATATCTCGGGGAGCGGGTCGGTGATTATTACAACTCGATGTATGAGAAAGTAAACCGGGATTTTGATGAGCATACGATGACGCAGGAAAAGGCATTTGCGTATATCGAAGAAATCATCGATCTGCAGTTACAAGCCGCTTTTTCCAGGAACAATCGCTGTACTGTTCATATGGTATGGCAGGAAGATCGCGGGCCGAAGGGAGATCAGCCACTGGCGAACATCCTCTTCACAGAGGTGGAGAGTGTGATGGCTCAGCTCCTGAAGTTTTTAGCACCGGGACTGAACCTCGAAGAAGCCTTTATCATAAGCCGCCACGTCAATGGCAGTATCATTTCATTCGGAGAGCATCAACATCTGGTCTCCCCGTTTATATCGAAGAAAACAGGTTCCGAAACGGTCAGAGAATGGATTCCGAAGATGATAAAGAATGATTGTCTTATGATCGTGCACGGTGTAGTCGAGGGAGCCTCATATGTAGGTCCCGACGACCGGATCGAAATCAGATGAGCTGAAAATGATACGATGAAAAGCGAAAGGCATGAAGCTGAGTTGCAGCATGCATACAAAGAATCTGAGTGATATAAACCATCCTCCGGAAGAGAAATACTTCCGGGGGATGGTTTTTTATTGCGCTGATAGAGCGCATTATACAAAAAGTGTACAAAGTGCACAGTTAGAAAAAACTAACGTATTATTCAAACGTACATTATTGCCTATTATTTTGATGGCAAATTGTCCAAAGCGTATATTATTTTAAAACAAAACGAATTTATGTATGTGCAATATTGACAATGCATAGCAACACCGTTAAAATTAAATCAATTCAAACGAACGACCTAAACGAACGTCCGAATCCGCGGCCCGGATGTTCGCGAATGAAACGTCACATCATAAAAATCAAGGAGGTTCTGAAAAGTATGAAAAAGGATTTTGTAACTCTGACAGTAAACAAACGAGAATATACGTTTTCTGTCGGCACGGCCTTTGGACAGCTTCCACCATCCGAAACACTCGTAGATACATTAAGAAATCGTCTGGGATTGACCGGAACGAAATCGTCCTGTAACGAAGGTGCATGTGGGTGCTGTACCGTAATCAAGGATACGTATGCCGTCGCATCCTGCATGACGCTCACGGTGGACTGTGATGGCAGTGATATCATCACCATCGAAGGACTGGAGGATCCGGAGAAGGGACTCGATCCGATTCAGCAGGCCTTTATCGATGAGTACTCTTTCCAGTGTGGCTACTGCACACCGGGTATCATCATGTCGGCGAAGGCACTGTTCATGCATAATCCGCATCCGACTGCGGAGGAAATTCAGGAAGCGCTTTCCGGTAACTTCTGCCGTTGTATCAGTCATTATACGGTGCTGAGAGCGCTTAATAAGGTAGCAGGAAATGAGGATGCCGAACTTTCCGAGATGCATCGGGCAGCGGATGATATCCCTGTAGAGGATCGTATTCCGGTTCGTGAAAACAAGCATCCGAACAATCCTTCGACCTGGCAGGCATGCAATGAGCATTCATTAGCAGATTAAGGAGGGCCTTCAAAATGAGTGCAGCAGATAAGAAAATGAATTACCGTGATGTGGTTCAGCCGAACTATCGTCATGTTGGTAAATATACCCCGAGAATCGATGCCAAGGATATCGTAACCGGACATGCAACCTATCTGGATGATTTTAATGTTCCTGGCCAGCTGTATGGTAAGACCTTGCGTTCTCCGTATCCGCATGCAAAGATTCTGTCCATCGATGCGACGAAGGCAGAGGCACTTCCGGGAGTACGTGCAGTCGTGACCTATAAGAATGCGCCGGAGCAGTGGGGACTCGGCCTTCCGGTACATCGTCATCTTCTCGAGGATGAGGTATGGTGTGTCGGTGACGTCGTCGCACTGGTCGCCGCGGATACGCTGGAAATCGCAGAAGAAGCCCTTGATCTGATCGACGTCGAGTATAAGAAGCTTCCGGCTGTATTTAATGCGGAGGACGCCCTGAAGGAAGGTGCACCGCAGCTTTATAAGAGATTCCCTGGAAATCATGTAGATAACGGTATCAAGTATTTCCAGCCGGATGGTCCGTGGTGGCAGATCCGCCGAGGCGATCCGGAGGCAGCCTTTGCAGAGTGTGCCTATGTTGCGGAAGATCGCGTTGAGTTCGATAAGATGCCGTCACCGGCCGCGCCGGAGACACCGTCAGCCATCGCAAAGTGGACGGGAGGAACCGACTATACCCTGTGGGCATCTTCTCAGTCTTCCCATATCCTGAAGCTGATGGCCGAGGGCCGTATCGACCATTCCAACTTTGATGTTCGTACGTTCAATGTCGGCGGTTCTTATGGTAATAAGCAGTCCCTGATGACGACCGTCCTTTCCGCATGTATGCTGTCCCGTGTGACCAGTAAGCCGGTAAAGGTAGTCATGACCAAGGAAGAGCAGTTGACCTGCTATGAGGTTCGTCTCGGATCCATCATGAATGCCAAGATCGGTATCACGAAGGATGGCATCGTAAATGCGATTAAGGGCAAGTGGCTGGTAGATACCGGATCCATCGCAGACTCGATTCAGGGCCAGGTCGGTGTCGGTCTCGGCGAGGCGCAGCTCGTATGTGCGAAGTGCGCAAACTGGGATATGGATTCTGAAATTGCCGTTACGAATCGGCAGGCAGCCGGTATCGTACGTGGTTATGGCGGACAGGAGCTGAACAGCTGTCTCGAGCGTCTCATGGCGACTGCGATGAAGGAAGGAAATCTCAATCCGCTTGACGTGTTTAAGAAGAATTACGTGGCACCGGGTGATCGCTTCCAGTGGCGTGATGGTCGCTGGTGGCAGTCCAGATCCTCGATGTTCTTCCCAGAAGCGATGCAGGGTGCTGCGGATCGTTTCGACTGGGATAAGAAGTGGGCCGGCTGGAATAAGCCGTACTGGGTAAGCCCGGATGGCAAGAAGGCCAGAGGCGTCGGTATGGGCGTTATCGGTAATGCCGATATCAATGAGGATAATACAGAGTGTATCTGTCGTATCATCCCGGATCTCGTAGGTAAGCCGAGAGCATCGAAGACGGTGATCGAGATGGATGTTACCGAGTCTGGTATGGGTACGAGATCAAATGTAGTTAAGCAGGTGGCAGAAATCCTTAATGTGCCGGTAGAGACGGTTTATATCACGGATCCGGGTTCGAAGTATAATCCTTCCAACTATGGTCTTTGCGGTTCCAGAGGTACGATCACGACCGGTAAGGCAGCGACACTGGCAGCGATGGAGTGTAAGCAGAAAGCTCTGGAGCTCGCAGCGATGCACTTCCACAGATCCATCGACCAGATGGAAACGAAGGACTATATGGTTTATGTGCGCGATACACCTGAGCTTATGGTTCCGATGTTTAAGCTCTGCGATAAGGAGCTTTCCATCTGTGGATATGGTAAGCACCTGGAGCTCTTCAATATTCCGAGCTGTATCGCGGTGTTCGTCGATGTCGAGGTCGACCTCGAGACGGGTCGTCAGCGCTTACTTCATATCGGTGCAGGAACGGATATCGGACAGATTCTCGATCCGAAGGCGGTGGAGATGCAGCTGCATGGTGGCATCGGATCTGCCTGCGTAGATACAGCGTCGATGGAGGAGTGCTTACAGGATCCGATCACCGGACGTCTGGTGACCGCAAGCATGCTCGAGTATAAGATGAGAACCTTTAATGAGTTCCCGACCTATGACGCATACGTCATGGAATCGCAGATCGATAGCTATGTATTTAAGGCACTCGGCATCGGTGAAGTATCCGGTGCGGCACTCGGTGGTGCAGTTCTGATGGCGATTTCCAATGCAACCGGAAAGGATATCAAGACCTACCCTGCAACGCCTGGCGTGATTCTGAGCGCCCTCGGTAAGGCATAATCGAAGGAGGAACCGATCGTGAGAAATTTTGATTATGAGAGTGCGGCTTCTTTTGAAGAAGCCAGCACGTTATTAAAGAATACAGAATCCGGTAAGGCGGTGGCCATCGCCGGAGGTACAGACCTCGTCGGTGTGATGAAGGAAAAGATCCTGAAGAAGGCACCAGAGAAGGTTGTCAATCTGAAAACCATCCAGGAAGGAAATTATATTAAAGAGGAAGGAAATGCGATCGAAATCGGTGCCCTGACGAAACTGACACAGATCGTGGAGAGTCCGGAGCTGACGGAGGGAGCAGCGGCAGTTCAGGAAGCAGCGAAATCCATCGCTTCTCCGATCATCCGTAACGAAGGAACCATCGGTGGTAATCTCTGTCAGGATGTGCGTTGCTGGTTCTACCGCTATCCGAATGGCGTCGGTGGAAGACTCGACTGTGCACGTAAGGGCGGTGAAGAGTGCTTCGCGATTCAGGGACAGAACCGTTATCACTCCATCTATGGTGGCATGAAGACCGGTTTTACACCATGTTCCCATGAGTGCCCGGGCAATACGGATATTCCGGGATACATGGCGAAGCTGCGTGAAGGCGACTGGGATGGCGCGGCCAGAATCTTCCTCGAGTACAATCCGATGCCGATGGTTACCTCCAGGGTATGTCCGCATAACTGCCAGCTGAAGTGCAATCAGAATCAGCACGGCGATCCGGTCGATATCCATGCCGTAGAGCGTTCACTCGGCGACTATATCATCGCGCATTATGATGACTATTTTAAGGCACCGGAACAGGAGTCCGGCAAAAAGGTAGCCATCGTCGGTGCAGGCCCGGGCGGTCTGACGGCAGCCTATTATATTCGCCGTGCCGGTGAGAAGGTTGTGGTATATGATCGTATGGAGAAGGCCGGCGGTGTTCTTCAGTATGGTATCCCACACTATCGTCTGCCGAAGGATATCGTCGACGGATATGCTGCTCAGCTTGAAAAGATGGGTGTCGAGTTCCGGATGAATACGGAGATCGGAAAGGACATCACCCTCGATCAGCTGGATCAGGAATATGATGCCATCTATCTCGGTACCGGTGCGTGGAAGCAGCCGCTCCTCGGAATCGGTGGTGAGGAGCTGACACAGTTCGGTCTGAATTTCCTCGTTGATGTCAATACCTATCTCCAGAAGGCCATCGGTAATGATATCCTCGTCTGTGGTGGCGGTAATGTTGCGATGGATGTTGCGATGACCGCGAAGCGTCTCGGTGCGAAGTCCGTGAAGCTGGTTTGTCTCGAGCAGGCAGATGAGATGCCGGCGACCGAAGAAGACGTCAGCAGAGCGAAGGAAGAAGGCGTCGAAATCTTTAATGGCTGGGGTCTTTCCAGAGTACTGACGGATGCAGACGGTAAGGTCAACGGACTCGAGTCCATGAAGTGTACCTCCGTACGAAATGCAGAGGGCAGATTTGATCCGCAGTATGATTACGACACGAAGATGAACTTTGCGTCGGATTATATCATCCTCGCTACCGGACAGCGTGTCGATATCAGCTTCCTCGGCGAGAACTTCCTGTCTCAGGTGAAGAGCCCGAGAGGTCTGATCGATGCCGATCTCGAAACGGCGAAGACCTCAAATCCGAAGATCTATGCAGGCGGCGATGCGGTTACCGGACCGAACCTCGCCATCAAGGCGATTCATGGTGGCCGTGTTGCAGCCATCACGATCAATAAGGATCTCGGCGTAGAAGAGTATCACTGGCCGCAGACGAAGGGACTCCTTCACTTTGATAAGGACGCCATCAAGGAAACGACGATGCATGTTCTTCCGGAGCGGGCGGTATCCGAGCGGACACTGAGTGACGAGGATACCGGATCCTTTACACCGGAAACAGCTATCCAGGAAGCCGGCAGATGTATGGACTGCGGATGTTATTCGGTGAATGCTTCCGACCTTTCACCGGTGATGGTGATGATGGATGCGGAACTGATCACAACGGAGAAAACCATTCGGTCGAAGGATTTCTTTACGACGAAACTCAAGGCATACGATATGCTGAATCCGGGTGAGCTGATCAAGGCCGTTCGTTTCGAAAAGCTGGATGGCTATACGACCGGCTATGACAAATTCAGAGTACGTGATTCGATCGACTTTGCAATTGCATCTCTCGCATATGCATATAAGCTCGAGGATGGTGTGATCCGTGATGTGAAGCTGGTTCTGGGTGCAGTGGCACCGGTTCCGCTGGTACGACCGGAGGTAGAAGCGTTCCTGATCGGAAAGAAACCGACGAAGGAAGTTGCTGCTGAGGCTGCAGAGATCGCTGTTAAGGATGCTGCGCCGCTTCAGTACAATGCCTATAAGGTACAGGAAGTCAGAGCACTCATCTCAAATCTCGTAGAGAGGATGGCAAACGCATAAAGAAGCGTATTTTAAGCGAGCCCCGTCCACGACGGGGACTCGCTATTTCAAAATCATGAGTCGTTAAAATAATAACGTACATACAAGAACAGAATTCTTCTTAGAAGGGAGGGTGTATGGATTATATGAAAAAAAGATGGACGGTCGTGGCTGCAAGCTGCATCGTTAACGTCTTTATCGGTATTACGTACTGCTGGAGTATCTTCCAGTCCGGATTTATGAGTGAGTCAGAAGAAATTTTCGGTGCGACAGTAGTGGCATCTTCGCTGGCCCTGGCATTTACCTTTAATACAGGTGTCGGTCCGATCACCATGATTACCGGTGGCGCGATGAAGAAAAAGTTTGGTGCCGGAGGCGTCATCAAAATCGGCGCAGTTCTGACCTTACTGGGTCTTCTGATGACGAGCATGGCCCACAGTGTGCCGATGGTATGGATCGGCTTCGGTATCATCGCCGGTTTCGGTGTCGGCATGATCAATGGCATCACCACAACCAACACCGGCCTCTGGTTTCCGGAAATGCGTGGTACGATTGCAGGCCTTACGACGGCCTTCTTCGGACTCGGGTCAATTCTCTTCCCGTTCGTGCTGAGACCTCTGATCGGCAGCATTGGCGTACTGAAGACCTTCATGATACTTGGAATCCTGATCGGCATCGTCGCATTCATCTGTGGATTTTTCATCTCGGCGCCACCGGAAGGCTGGTTGCCGGATGGATACGTACCACCTGCACCGAAGAAAAACGGTCCGGCACCTAGAAATTACAGCTGGAATGAGATGATCCGGGATAAACGCTATTACGTAGCGGTGATCGCCTTTCTCTGCTTCTCATCGGCCGGTCTTTTCGTCATTCAGTCAGCGACCGGTATGGCGAAGACCATCGGTGGACTGCCGAAGGAGAGTGCACTCGTAGCGTATACGGTTTCGTTCATCGGTATCGCGAATTCCGGCGGACGTCTTCTCTGGGGGGCGATCTCCGATAAGATCGGACGCTATAAGGCGCTGATGGCGATGGGATGCTTCGTGGCGATCAGTGGTTTCTGCTTATCGCGGGTAAATCAGTCGTACGGAATGTTCCTGATTTTTGCTATGCTGATTGCAGCATGTTATGGAGGCTCCATGGGTGTATATCCGGCACTGACGGCGGATAATTTCGGACCGAAGAACAATGGCATCAATTACGGTATCATGTTTATCGGTTTCGCGCTCGGCGGCTATGTCGGACCGAAGTTCTTTACGAGTCTGATGGAGCAGTCCGGTGGATCCTATGCGATGCCGCTGACGATTGTGGGCGTATTTGGCATCGTAGCAATCGTGCTGATTTTCCTTCTCGTAAAGTTCAGAGAGAGTATGAAGTAAAGAAAAGACAGGTTTAATTATGGACAAATCGCAGTTGATTGAAAATCAAAAAAACGATGATCCATATCGATGCTCCATTTCGAACCGGACGCTGGGAGAGCTGATTCATCTTCAGGCCTCCCGGTATCCGGACCATCTCGCGGTGATAGATTATCTGCATGATCGACGCCTCACGTATCAGGAACTCGATACGGTCAGTGATGATCTGGCGAAGGGGCTGATTCATCTGGGACTCAGGCAGGGCGATCATGTGGCGGTGATCATCGATAACTGCTGGGAACATGTCGTCACGAAGCTCGCCATCTCGAAGGCCGGCGGAGTGCTCGTCAATGTGAATATCCATGAAAAAGCGGATATGCTGCGACGGCTTCTGGAGAATACTGAATGCAGCATAATGATCATAAAGCAACGGATGAAAAACAGGGATCATATGGAGATGCTGTATGAGATCTGTCCGGAACTGAAGACGCAGACTGCCGGCAGGCTGCAGACAGTACTGCTGCCGAAGCTTCGGCATATCATCGTGACCGGTGGGGCAGGAGCGGAAGGCTGTGCATGGCAGCTAGATGAGATCCTGAAGGCAGGAGAACAGTGCTCCGACCGGCTGCTGGAAGATCGGGCGAAGCAGCTGGACATGGACCAGACCGCTACGATCATCCATACCTCCGGATCGAGCGGTGCCCCGAAAGGCGTTCCGCTGACGCATCGACAGATGATGCTGAATGCACTCGAACATGTGCACTATATGAAGATGACGACGGATGACCGGCTGTGTGTGACAGCTCCGCTGTTCCACTCGCTGGGCTGCATCGGAAGCATGCTGACGACACTGATGGCCGGGGCTACGATGGTGCTGTTTGATGATCTGAAGCATGAGGGTGTGCTGGAGCTTCTGGTGAAGGAAAAGTGTACGGTGATGAGTTGCGTTCCGACGATTCTCCTTCGACTGATGCATCATGCAGAAGAAATCGGAGGTGAGCAGAATCTCCATCTTCGTCTCTGTGTGATCGCCGGAGCGAGCTGTCCGGAGGAGGTGTTCCGACATGCATCGGAGCTTCTGCATATCGATCATTTCATGGTGATGTATGGGATGACGGAAGCCGGTCCGGGGATCAGCAGTACGGAAATACAGGATCCCCTCTGCATGGTGTCGACGACCGTCGGTCGTTTCTGGCCGTTGATTGAGTGGAAGATCCGTGACCTCGCCACCGGCATCACACTGGGAGAGAATCAGGTCGGTGAAATCTGCATCAAGGGTCCCTGTGTCACGGCGGGGTATGTTCGGAATATCGAAGAAACAGAAAAAGCGTTCGAGGATGGCTGGCTTCGCACCGGAGATATCGCGACGGTGGATCGGGATGGCGTCATCCGCCTGAGAGGAAGATGTAAGGATATCATCATCCGGGGTGGCGAGAACATCAGCCCGAAGGAAATCGAAGACTTTTTACGGCAGCATCCGAAAATCGAGGATGCCTGTATCGTGGGCGCCCCGAATCGTGAATTCGGTGAGAGCGTCTATGCATTTCTGATTCTGAAGCCAGGGCAGGAACTTCGTCTGGAGGAGCTTCGCAGCGACTGCAAAGGCAGGATTTCAACCATCAAGATTCCGGAAGAAATCGAAATCCTACAGCAGTTTCCACTGACCGGCTCCGGTAAGATTGCAAAGGAAGAGCTGAAGAAGATAGCAGCTGAGCATACGAGATTCAGCTGAAGAAAGGATAAACTATGGCAAAATTTATTACACCGAAACAGGCAGCGGAGCTGATTCCGGATGGCGCAGTCATCGGTTCGGCAGTGCAGGGGATGACAGGATGGCCGGAGGAAATCGGTCTTGCAATCCAGGAGCGTTTTAAGGAGTGCGGACATCCGGCAGGAATCACACATATTCACGGCGCAGGACAGGGTGATTTCGGACGTATGGATCCTGAAAAAAAGAAGACACGTGGTGAGGATGCCCTGGCAGAGGATGGTCTTCTGACCTGCTCGATCCACGGACATGTCGGCTGCTCTTTTAAAATGATCAAAAACATCACGGATAATAAGATCCTTGCGTACAACATCCCACTCGGTATCGTCGGACAGATCTGGCGAGAGATCGGTCGAGGTTTCCCTGGACTGATGACGAAGGTCGGACTCGGAACCTATATCGATCCACGTTTTGATGGTGCGATGATCAATGAAAAAACAAAGAAGGAAGGAAAGCAGTTCGTTTATCACATTCCGGATTTTATGGGAGAGGAGTATCTCTTCTATACCCTTCCGAAGCTGAACGTCGCCCTTCTTCGCGGCACAACGGCAGATGAAGACGGCAACCTGAGCTATGAAAAGGAGTGTATGCCATGTGAACCGCTGGATCTCGCGATGGCAGCCAAGGCCTCCGGTGCGATCGTCATCGCCCAGGTCGAGCGCGTTGCGAAGACAGGTTCCCTGGATCCGCGCAATGTCAAGATTCCGGGTATCCTCGTCGATTATGTCGTCGTCGAAGAGCATCCGGAGCGTTCGATGCAGACGCATATCACTCACTTCAATCCGGCGTTCACCGGAGAGATCCGCGTACCACTCGGAGACGCGAAGCAGGAGGTTCCGTTTGATCATCGGAAGGTGATCGCGCGTCGAACCGCAGCGGAATTCCATCATGACATGAAGTGCAATTTCGGTATCGGCATGCCGGGTCTCGTCCCGAGTATTCTGATGGAGGAGGGCGTCGATGATCAGATTATGATGCTTTCAGAGTCCGGACTCATCGGCGGTGTGCCGGCACAAGGCGGCGATTTCGGTGCACACTTCAATCCGATTGCGATGGTGAATCAGACCGATTTCTTCAGTTTCTTCGATCATGGCGGACTCGACGCCGGTGTCTTCGGACTTCCGGAGGTGGATAAGGATGGTAATGTCAATACCACCTACCTGAATGGCAAGATCGCCGGCTGTGGTGGCTTCCCGAATATTTCGGCCAACGCGAAGCACTCGATCTTCATGGGCACCTTTACCGCCGGTGGACTCGAGTGTCATGTGGAGGATGGAAAGCTGTACATCGATCAGGAAGGTCGCTTTAACAAGTTCGTAGATCACTGCGTACAGGTTTCCTTCAATGCAGCGCAGTGCCTGAAGAAGGGCAATAAGATCAGCTACATCACAGAACGCTGTGTATTCGAGCGTACGGAGGAGGGCCTCGTGCTGACTGAAATCGCTCCGGGCATCGATCTTCAGACGCAGGTGCTCGATCATATGGGCTTCCGCCCGATCGTGCCGGAGGGTGGTCCGAAGCTGATGGATGCAGCACTGTTCCAGGAGAACTGGGGCAGACTGAAGGATACCTTCTGATGACGCCTGTGCTGGCATCTGTTTGACCATATGTCCATTTCATAGTTGTGAATCAGCCAGGTGACATCACCTGGCTGATTCCATATCCAGAAAATATCTGAGACTGCAATATCCGTGATGGAAAGGAGAAAATATGCCGATCCTGAAATATGAATATGATTTTATCACCGGAAAGAAGAATCCCATCGGAACCCATATCGAGATTGAGACGGATGCTGAGAAAGGAAGCGCGGCCTGCGCATGGACCGTGCAGGAGAACTACATCGGCTATGATCATATCCTGCATGGAGGTATCGCTGCATCTATCCTGGATAACCTGATGATTTATGCAGGTCGCGCCTGGTCCGGGCAGGATGTTGTGACGGCAAATATCAATGTGAATTATCGCGCGATCGCCTACGTGGGCGATCATCTCGAGGGACATGCATGGGTGAGTGCGCACACGCCGGGCAGTCGCGCGATTCACCTTCGAGCGGAGTTAAGAAGAGGGGAGACGATCGTTACGGAAGCGGAAGGCGTGGTCGTCATCGTCTATCCGGCATCGGATGGGAAGCTGTGATAATCAGAACATCTACCTCGCGAATGATCAGGTCTTATAAGGAACGAAAAAGATAAATATATAACGCAGCATCTCAAAGCATGAAATCGTGTGGTGATTTTACACCGCAGGCTTTCATGCTTTTTATTGTGAAAAAATTGTCTTTCTGTAGTCTGCGCTACAGAATTCCTTTTCCTACTTTTTATATAATGAAGTCATAGATATCAAGGATATTTCCTAAATCATAAGAATGAAGGAGGAGCGAGGAATGAGTTTACCTGCATTTGACTATGTCAAAGCCGGAAGTATCGAAGAAGCTTCCAGACTTGCGAAGGAAAAGGGAACGAAGGCAGTGCTGATGGCCGGAGGAACCGACGTCATCTTACTGCTGAAGGAGAAGGTGATTCCAGCGGATACCGTCATCGACCTAAAGGGAATCGATGGACTCGAAGGAATCGAATTTGCGGAGGGTGAAGGTCTGAAGATCGGTGCCCTGACGAAGCTGTTTGATATTCAGACTTCCGACATCGTGAAAGAGAAGATGCCGGCAGTGGCGGATGCAGCGCATTATGTGGCTTCCGCACAGATCAGAAGAAAGGGCACGATGGTCGGCAATATCTGTAATGCATCCCCATCCGCCGATACCGCACCGATTCTGCTGGCGATGAACGCGAAGGTCGAAGTTCAGAATGAGTCTGAGAAGAGAGAAATCGCCATCGCGAATTTCTTTAAGGGCGTAAAGAAAACGAACCTGGTACCGGGCGATATCGTCACAGGCATCGTGATTCCGGAGCTGAAGCAGGGGGAGGGTTCTGCATACCTGAAGCATTCCGTTCGAAAAGCGATGGATCTGGCCATCATGGGTGTAGGCTGTTGGATCCGAATGGAAGGAAAGACCGTCGCAGACTGCAGAATCACGATGGGTGGTGTCGGTATCACACCTCTTCGTGCGAAGAATGCTGAACAGCTGCTGATCGGTCATGAAATCACAGAGGAGCTTCTGGAGCAGGTCGGCGTAGCCGCTTCGCAGGAGTGCTCACCGATCAGTGATGTACGTGCGTCTGCAGAATATCGTGTAGACATGATTCGTGTTTATACGAAGCGATCCATCAGAAAAGCGGTTGAGAGCATAGCGTAAGGGAGGAGGAAACGTCGACATGGCAAAACACGTCATTAAATTCAAGTTAAATGGAATCGATAGAGAAGAGTACGTTCAGGATAATCTCACGATGGTGGATTTCCTTCGTAAGCAGATGCAGCTCACCGGCACCAAGAGAGGCTGCGAAGAGGGTGAGTGCGGTGCATGTACCATTCTTGTAGATGGTCGTGCGATCACATCCTGTACGATGCTTGCCGTAGAGGCAGACGGTCATGAGATCGTCACGATCGAGGGCCTGAAAAAGGATGGTGTATTGCATCCGATTCAGAAGGAATTCGTCGATAAGTGGGCGCTGCAGTGTGGATTCTGTACCCCGGGCATGATTATGTCTGCGGTTTCACTGCTGCATGAGAATCCACATCCGACGGAGCAGGAGATCAGAGATGGTATCGCCGGTAATCTTTGCAGATGTACTGGATATGTCAAGATCGTTGAGGCGATCGATGCAGCTGCAAAAATCATGGCGAAGGAGGTGGAATAATGGCACAGACACGAAAAGAATACTGGAGTGAAGTACGAAGTGTATATAAAGATCCGAAGGATTATGTGCTGGCAGGCCAGGGCAATGCTTATGTGCGTATCGATGCAGAAGCGAAGGTAACCGGCAGCGCGATCTATACAGACGACGTATATCTGCCGGATACCTGGTACTGTAAGCTGGTTCACTCTCCGTATGCGCATGCCATCATTAAGAGCATCGATTTTACGGAGGCAGCGAAGGTTCCGGGTGTACAAGGATTTCTTACCGGCGCTGATTTCCCGGAGGGGCATAACCTCGGAAATCCGGAGGCGTTTAAGGAGCTGGCAGATAAAGAGCCTTTATGTCGTAAGAAGGTTCGCATGATCGGTGACGAGGTAGCTGCCGTCTGTGCGACGACAGAGGAAGCAGCCACGGAAGCGGCTCTCCTGGTAAAGGTAGAGTACGAGCCACTGCCGGTACTGCTGGACCCGTTTGAGTCGATGGCCGTCGATGCCGTGCCGATCCACTATCCTGCAGATCAGCCGGGCACCGCGAATAACCTGTCGATCTTTACCGTCATGAAGGCCGGCGACCCGGATAAGTGCTTCGCAGAGGCAGATTATACCGATAAATCCTACTATCGTACACAGGAGATGGCACATGCTGCGATTGAGCCGCACGGTGCGATTGCGAAGTACGAAAACGGAGAGTATACGATCTGGACGACGACGCAGGGCGCGTACGTTTCCAGATACTGGATCGCATGGGGCCTCGGTGTTCCAGAGTCTCAGGTGCATCTGATCAAGCCGATGGTCGGCGGTGGATTCGGCGGAAAGCTGGATGTATTTGCACATGAGCTCTGCTCATGTAAATTCGCAGAGAGACTCGGACATCCGGTGAAGTGCATCCTGAAGCGTGATGAGGTCTTCATGTGTACCAGAACGAGACATCCGATCTCCTTCCAGATTGAGTCCGCATTTACAAAGGAAGGTAAGCTGCTCGCGAAGAGATGCTGCCATATCCTGGATGGCGGTGCCTACGGTGGTTCCGGTATCGCAGCCAATACCCTGTCACTGATCTGCGCGACCTTCCCGTATAAGGTCGAGAATATCGACATGGTTGCACGTAGACCGTACACCAACCACCCGGCTTCCGGCGCGATGCGAGGCTACTCGGCATGTCAGGTACATTTCGCACATGAGATTCATATGGATGAAGTGGCGAACCATCTGGGCATCGATCCGGTAGAGCTTCGTCATATGAATGAGATCACACCGTATTACACCGGTCCGACCGGCCTGGAATTCACCTCCTGCCGCTTCAAGGAGTGTATGGATGCCTGTGCAGATGCGATCGGATGGAAGGATCGATGGAGATACCCGAAGGGAAGTGGTGAGGCGATCGGTTTCTCCGGTTCCGGCTTCATGTCCGGTACAGGATTCCCGGTACTGGTAACACCGCATTACTGCTCGGCGACCACCATCGTACGTCTGAATCGTGAAGGCTATGCCGTCGTATTTACAGGTGCCAATGATATCGGCCAGGGCTGTGATACCGTCATGACCATGATCGTCGCCGAAGAGCTGGGTCTCGATATGAACGAGGTCAAGTGCGTACAGTCGGATACGACCACAACGCCATGGGATGCAGGTTCCTTCGGTTCCCGTGTAACCTTCCTCGGCGGCAATGCCTGCCATCATGCCGTCGGTGATGCGAAGCTGAAGCTCCTGAAGCACTGGGCAGAAGAGTGGGGATGCAAGCCACAGGATATCAAGATGGCGGATCACCGTGTATTCCTTCCGGGCGATCCGGACAAGAACATCTCCTTTAACGAAGCCTGCTACGGCTATGAGGAGAAGAACTTCGGTCGTTGTGTAGCCGGCGTCGGTGCATACAACCATGAAGGTGATAAGGATATCTATGTAAAGAACGTCGGTAACTATGCAACCGCATACTCCTTCTCTGCATCGGCAGCGAAGGTAACGGTCGATAAGGAGACCGGTGCCGTCACCCTGGATGACTTCGTATTCGGTCATGACTGTGGTCGCCCGCTCAATATCCGTGCCGTTGAAGGTCAGATCGAAGGTTCCGTCCTTCTGGGCCTCGGCTTCACCTGCTTCGAGGAGTGCTTATATGATAAGAACGGACGTCATCTGAATCCGTCTTTCCGCGATTATCGCTTCCCGACTGCGCTCGATATGCCGAATATCCGTACGAAGATCTGCAGTGATTACGATGAGGAAGGCCCAATGGGCGCGAAGGAAGCCGGTGAGGGCTCGACGGCACCGGTTGGTTCCGCCATCGGTAACGCCATCAACTATGCAACCGGACTGGTCATCAGGGAATTACCGATCACGCCGGAGAAGCTGTGGAGAGCGATGCGAGAGCATGAAAGAACAGGAAAGACCGAATTCGGAGCAGAGGATCTTCCGGAGAAGTTTGCGAAGATGCCGCCGTTACCGAAGCGGTACAATGTCTAAGCCGTACGTCTGGACCCTGTCGGGTCGTTCATGAAAACTGAAAGGGTGGATGCCGCAGGCACTGTAGCGTACAGATCGCCTGCAGGTCTCGGAATCCACCCTTCTTTTTCTATAGAACGAGGAATAAATATCGGAAAATACGAGGTGAACATCGTGGCAAATCTATTTGAAACGAAGCGCGAAATGCTGGTCCGGCAGCTGCGTGAGCTTCTGCCTCTCATCGAGGTGGAACGTCAGGCATATATCCATGCCGAGGGTGGACGACTGGCCGCCATCATCGGAACCGGATACTGGAATAAGGAAATCGAAGATTACGAGATCTTCCATGGCAGAAAAGGGGATGAGCTGGCGCTGATCGAAGCACGGCCGAAGGATCCGTATGAGATCACGATCGAGGAAATGCTGTGGATTACCAGACAGTATAAAAAAATCGAGCGTGTGGGAACAGAAACCTATACCAATTTCTTTAATATGATGCCGGAAGACCGGCAGCGCATCGAACTTCTGGCGCGCATGTGGCATAAGCTGACACATGATACCTTATGCAGTGACGCGGAGATCGAAGAGCTGAAAAATGGACATGATGCCTTTATCAATATGAAACTGGAAGTAAAGGTAAAAGTCATCCATAACGTCGTATGAGAGGATTAGCGAAATGAAATTTGAGAAGAAAGACACAGAAAATCATATGCTTCAGCTGACGGTACATCTTGATAAAAATGAATTCGATGATGCCAGAAGAGAAGCCTATATGAATCATACCGATGTATATCCGGTGATGGGCATCGCATCCGGTCTTGCGACCATACAGGATCTCGAAAAGGTATATGGACCGGCTGTACTGTTTGATGAGGCGCTGTCTGTCGTGATTCCTGAACGATTCAATACCTATCTGAAGGAGAGCGGTGCCAGAATTTATGGTCGTCCGAAGGTCGTCGACATGCAGTTCGTGCCGGGTGGCGGTGTATGTTTCCAGATTCAGGCACCGATGTTTCCAGAAGTGAAGCTGGGGCAGTATAAGGGACTGGCTGTACCGTATGCGCGGAATGAACAGCGGATGGAATTTGAACAGGCGGTTCTGCAGAAAGCCTGTGAGCATGTAGAGGTTGAAATACCGGAGGCGATGACAGAGGACAAGCTTCAGGCCATCATGGCACAGCAGAAGCTCAGTATCATGCAGGATTCTGTCTATGATCTTCTGGCAGATATGCTGGTCATACTGGATGAGGCCTATGTAGCAGCCGGGGTGAGCAGACCGAAATCGCAGGTACGCAGAGAGGCGACGGACCTGATGCTGCAGACCGCTTCGGCGGAACATGAGATAGACTGGAAGGCCTTTCTGAAGGAGCAGATTTCAGCCATGGCGGAGCGTTATCACAGCCTGCCGAATGAGTTTGAAAAAATAATCGAGGACATCATCCGGAAGCGTCTCGATACCAAGAAGAAGCAGACCGCAGAGGCCCATACGGAAGAGCTGTTTAAGGCATATCTCGGTTCACTGGAGCTCACCGAAGAACAGTGGAAGAACCAGCAGCGTGCACAGGCGGCCAGAGAGGTCTGCATGGATCTGCTTCTGGATGCTGTTTCGAAAAAGGAAGGCCTGGAGGTCACGGAGGAAGAGATCCATCATGCGATCGAAGAAATCGCGGATCAGTATGGTGTGGAGCCGGATGAGGCAGAAACGCACATCGACCGTGATGCACTGGTATGGAAACTGAAGCGGGATAAGGCGCTTCGTCTGATCCTGGACAGCGCCGTGACGGATGAGGCAGCGAAGGCGGAACTTGATCAGAAGAAGAAAGAAGAAAAAGAACGTTTGGAGAAAGAAGTTGAAATCCGAAATCAGATCTAATCCATTAGAAACAGAAAGCATCGGAAAGCTGCTGCTCCGATTCTGCATTCCGGCCTTCGCCAGCAACCTGGTCACTTCACTTTACAATATCGTGGATCAGATTTTTATCGGAAACACGCTGGGGATCGTGGGCAATGCAGCGACCAATGTCGTCTTTCCAGCCGTCACGCTGGTATCTGCCCTGGCGCTGATGTGTGGTGTCGGTGCATCCAATGCGATGAATCTCCACCTGGGGCGCGGTGAAATCAAGGAGGCGAAAAGCTGCGTCGGTGGCGGACTGGGGTTGATGGTTCTCTGCGGACTGATCGTTTCGATCCCGATGCTTCTATGGACAGAAAATGTTCTCCTGCTCTGTGGCTGCACGCAGATGGTGCTGCCATATGCGACGGAATATGCCCGTATCATCGCGCTGTCCTTCGTGTTTGCGGTCATCGGTGCAGCAGGACCTTTCCTCGTCCGAGCGGATGGGGCACCGAATTTTTCACTGGCGTGCATCGTGACCGGCGCGCTTTCGAATGTCGTGCTGGATGCCCTCTTCATCTTCGGATTCAGGTGGGGCATACGTGGTGCAGCCTGGGCGACGCTTCTGGCTGAAATGCTCAGTACACTGATGGTGTTATGGTATCTACGCTATCGATTCAGAGCGTTCGAGCTTCATGTACAGGATTTCAGACCGGATCTCCGGCTGTATCGGAGCATCGCCTCTATCGGCGCCGGACCGGCGTTTAATTTCGCAACGCAGGCGATGGTACAGATCATCCTGAACAATGCATTGCGAAGCTATGGTGCGAGCTCCATCTATGGCAGCGATGTCTGTCTGGCCGTCGCCGGTGTCGCCGGTAAAGTCAATACCCTGGCGGTCGCTGTGATCGTCGGACTGACCAATGGCCTGCAGCCGATCTCCAGCTATAACTACGGGAAAAAGAACTACCGGAGGGTAGCGGCTGCGTCGAAACGCGTCGTTTCCATCGTACTGTTGTCCGGCTGTCTCGTTTTCATATGTTATCAGCTCTTCCCGGTACAGATTACGAAGTTTTTCGGCGAAGGAGATGACGACTATTATGCATTTGCAGCACGTTTTTTCCGTATCTTCTTTCTCCTGATCCCACTGTTCGGACTTCAGAGCTCGGTGGCTGGCTTTTTTTCCTCTCAGGGAAAAGTGAAACAGTCCATCACCATCTCTCTTGTGCGGCAGGTGCTGTTTTTTCCTCCGCTCCTGGTGCTGTTGCCTCGGAGCATGGGGCTGGATGGCGTGTTGTGGGCGGGTCCGATCTCGGATCTCGCGATGGCTATCGTGGCGGGTACGCTGTTCGTACGGGAGATAAAGAAGCTGGAGCGGCTGGAAGATTAAAAAAGAAGGTGAACTCTGCTATAGAGTCACCTTCGGTTTCTTTCCCTTGGCGCGCCGAGGGGTGAAATCAGACATCCGATGAGTCGGAAGAGGCCTGGAATTCGAGCTGATCCATATAATTCAGGAAGGCATCGATATCCGGCAGATAGAGATGTCCGTTTTCCTGAGAAATCAGTCCGAGGTCGCGGAGCTTTTTGAACTTCCTGGATACCGTCACGCGGTTCATGCCGAGAAGATCTGCGAGCATCTGGTGACTGACCTTCTCGTTCAGAATCATGCCGTCCTTATACGTGTGACCGTAGTTTTCGAAGGTGCTGATGATCAGACGGCACAGCTTCCACTCTGCATCCTGCTTGATGCCGATCCGCTGAGTCTCCATCGAGGAGCAGAATTTATTGCAGACAGAATCCAGCAGGTCCAGTGTGATATCGATGTCGGACTTCAACGCCCGCATGAGATCACATCGATCGATGATCAGCAGCTCGGAGTCGGTCAGGGTTTTGAACAGTACAGGGCAGGTGTGTGGGAAGAGTACATATTCTTCCAGAAAGAGAGAACCACTGCTCATGACATTATAGATACGGTGATCACCGTCATAGCTGTCTTCGTAAGCGATGACGCGCCCCTTCTTGATATAGAAAATGGTATCCGGATGTTTCTCCCGGTAATCAAAGATATATCCTTTCGGGTATACCCGCGTGGTGCCGAGTTTTTCCAGGCGCTCGATGCCTCGATTCATGTGCAGTATATGATACTGATCATCCATGATCTGTTTTTTATCATCATTCATTACAGGGTCCATTCGTAAGTGTGAAAAGAGCGTCTCTTTTCGTTCGGAAGATAACGTAAGCAACCGCAGGCAGACGGGTACGGCCAAACGCTTCAACCTACTGATTATAGCACAAATGCTGGTGAAATCGAACAAGCAGAGCTGCTGATAGAAGAATGGATTGTGCAGTCTGTACTAGCTGTGCCGACCGATATGTTTTAAAAAGCAAATCGCCTGATGCAAATTCACATATAAAGTTGTATACTAGATCAAACGACCGACATAGTGCATAGACAGGAGTTTATATGAGATTCGGAGCAGTGATCGTGGCGGCGGGGATGTCGAAACGAATGAATGACTTTAAACAGTTGATGAAGATTGGGGATATGACCTTCGCGGATCGTGTCATCACGAACTTTCAGCGTGCAGGCATACAGGACATCGCCATCGTAACGGGCTATCGTGGCGAGGAGCTCGAGAAGTCCCTGAAGGGATCCGGTGTGGTCTTTCTTCGAAATGATCACTATGAGACGACCAGGATGTTTGACTCCGCCTGTATCGGCTTTTCGTATCTGAAGGATCGCTGCGATGCGGTGTTTTTCTGTCCGGTGGATGTGCCGTTCTTTACGGATGAAACCGTAAAGGCGGAGATGAATCGTGCAGAGAGTGCGGACATCATCGTTCCGTACTGTCATGCGCGGCCGGGACATCCGATTCTGCTCAGTCAACGGGCGGTGGAGTATGTGCTTCAGTATAGCGGTGAACGCGGGATGCGGGGTGCCTACGAGTCCTTCGGACAGACCGGCGTGGGGACGGTGCTGCAGATCAGCGTCGACGATGACGGCGCGGTGATGGACGCCGATACGAAGGAGGATTATCAGAATCTGCTGGATCTTCATAATGCACGTCTGATGCGACCGGATGTCCGGGTGCGGCTGTGTAATTCGAAGCCGTTTTTCGGCCCGGGCACGGTGAACCTGCTTCGACAGATCGCGTCGACCGGCAGTGTCCGGGAGGCCTGCGAGAAGTGCGGCATCTCCTACAGTAAGGGCTGGACCATCATCCATGACTGTGAAAATGAACTGGGCTATCGCATCGTCGAGCGACAGCCGGGCGGAAAGTATGGTGGTAAAGCTGTGATCTCGAAGCATGGAGAGAAGCTGATTCTGCTGTATGAGCAGCTCGAGCGGGAGATGAATGAAATCGTGCAGAGGAAGTTTGATGAGATCTTCCTGCATGGAGACTGGCTGAAGAAATCGAATCTACAGGGCGATATGGGGGATACGTAACCTGCGATGTGTGTTTCAGGTCGGGTGTGCGGCTGCGCGATGTTCGTGCATGAAGCGATGTAGGGCAGTGTTGGGAAGGCGAGATTACAGGAAGAGGATCGGAAAATGAGAACAGATGCAAAACGAATCGCCATCTTCGGTGCCGGGCAGGCGGGTGCGATGGTGCGTACCTGGCTGCCGGCCGGGCAGGAGCTGCTGTGTTTTATCGATAATAATAAAGAAAAGCAGGGAAAGATGTCAGATGGGCTGCCTGTGTTAAGTCTCGAGGAAGCGTTACGACTTCAGCCGGAGGAGATCATCCTCGCGATTCTGAACGCGGAGGCAAAGCAGCTGATCCGAAAGCAGATCGAAAAGGCCGGTTTTACGGGTGTCTGCACAGATCTTGGTAGTATACGGGCGATACAAGATGTCCGGCTGTCGGCACTGCGCCTCCATGCGGGAGAGATCGAAGCGCGGAAAATCGTAGGCGATGTCGCGGAGCTCGGCGTGTACCAGGGGGCGTTTGCCGCAGAGATCAATCGACTGTTTCCGGAGCGGAGGCTCTGGCTCTTCGATACCTTCGAGGGCTTTCATGCGCGCGACCTCGCCATCGAGGCGGAGCGAACCGGCGTGAAGACGCAGCGACGGAGCTTTTCAGATACGACGATAGAGCTCGTTCGAAGCCGGCTGCCGCATCCGGAGATGGCTCGCTTCATAAAGGGGTATTTCCCGGAGAGCTTGAAATGTCTCGATTTTATGGAGGCATCTGAGAACGATGTGATGCAGGAGCCCGTGAACGCTATGGTTGCGTGCAGCCGCTCTCATACAGAGCAGCGTAAAGAAAGCGGTGAACCCTGCTTCGCCCTGGTGAGTCTGGATCCGGATCTCTATGAGCCGACGCTCGAGGGGCTTCGCTACTTCTATCCGCGGCTCGCCCCGGGCGGACGCATCCTCATCCATGACTATACGAGCTGTCAGTTCGAAGGTGTGAAGATGGCGGTGGACGAGTACTGCCGCGCACACGAGCTCTTCGTGGTACCGCTCATGGACCTTCATGGTACGGCGGTACTGGTGAAAAGCGGAGCAAGCGATGGGCACTCTCTGTGAAATCGGGCGTCGTCCGATGAGGAAGACTGAAATACAGCTTGTCATCGAGGACGTGTGCAGAAATGTACCATCGCGTATGAGTATGCGTAGTGAGGATCGAAATGCGACGGATCTATCTGGTCCGGCACGGGATGCCGGAAAAAGGCACAAGTGAAAAAGTATATATCGGCGTGACCGACCTCCCCCTCAGTAGGCGGGGCAGCGCCGAGGCACGTGCGCTCGGGCGGTATTTCCTGCAGCGTTTATCGGCGACATCCGCAGTTCGCATCCTTACGAGCCCGCTGCAGCGCTGCCGGCAGACGGCGGAGGAGATGTACCGTGTGCTCTCCGATGGTGGGATCGCGCTTCCGAAAACGCTCGTGGTCGAGGCACTGCATGAAATCGATCTCGGAGAGTGGGAAGGGAAGAGCGTTCTGGAAATCATGGAATGCTTTCCGGAAGAGTATGAAGCGCGAGGGCATGCGCTCGGAACGTATCATACCCCCGGAGGAGAGAGCTTTCTGGAGGCCGGTGTCCGATTTCAGAAGGCCATCGAGGCAATTCTAAAATCTGCAGATCGAAGCGAGATGGCCACGGATAGAAAACAGAGTAGCTGTATGGGGAGTGATGGAAACGAAAGTAGTCGTGTGGGTGCAATAGACGCTCGTTCGTCCGATGCAGACGAAGAAGAAATCATCCTCGTCGTCGCGCATGCCGGCGTGATCCGGGCATACCTCAGCCTGCTGATGGGGCGGGATCTCGATCATCTGATGGACCTCCCGCTGCCGTACGCCTCGGTCACGGAGCTGGAGGTATGTCGGAAGGCGGTGGATAGTGAAGGCTTACGTCCGCCGGAGAAACCCGGTGTGGGCGATGATGAGAAGGCTGATCGTGAACAAGGCGGTGATGATGCGGATATAAAAAACTGCCGGGAGGAGATCTGCGTGGTGCCCGACGGCATTGGCGTACGCCCGGAAGAGCTGCTGGATGCAGCGGAAATCTCACGGCTGTATCAGAAATACCAGACGCCGGAGCAGGTGATCCGCCATATGCGGAAGGTCGCCGAGGTCGCAGATCGACTGATGGACGGCATGAAGATGTGCGGATCTCGGGTGCGGGTGATGCAGGCCTGTCTCCTCCATGATCTCTGTCGGGCGGAGAAGCAGCATGCGCGGGTGTCGGCGGAGGTGATCCGGAAGGAGGGCTATCCGGCCATCGCGGCGCTCGTCGCGGTACATCATCAGGCGGCGTACAGCGAGCGGGAGGCACAGGGGCCCCTCACGGAGGCGGAGCTGCTCTTCTATGCGGATAAACGCGTACAGGAGGATAGGCTGGTGTCCGTGGAGGAGCGCTTCCGGGAGAGCCGGAAAAAGTGCCGGTCACCGGAAGCCTGTGCGCATCACGATGCGATGCTCGCGAAGACACTGAAAATCGAAAAGAAAATTATAAAAGAAGATCATAAAAGAATCAGGAGATGAAGTATGAAGCTGATGAAAACAGAAGATGCAGTGGGTCAGATGCTCTGTCATGACATCACACAGATCATCCGGGGCGTAAAGAAGGGACCGGTGTTCCGGAAGGGACATATCATCACGGAGGAGGATGTGCCGGTGCTGCTCTCGGTCGGAAAGGACCATATCTACATCTGGGAGGTCAATGAAACGATGATGCATGAGAACGATGCGGCGATGGTGCTGTACGATCTCTGCAAAAACGAGCATCTTCGCCGGAACGAGGATATCAAGGAGGGAAAGATCGAGCTGATCGCGGACTGTGACGGACTGCTGAAGATCGATATCGCACGACTGCAGCAGGTCAATGCCTATGGCCAGATGATGATCGCCTCCCTCCATAATAACTATCCGGTGAAGAAGGACCAGCATGTGGCCGGGATGCGGATCATCCCGCTGATCATCGAGAAGGAGAAGATGGAAGGCGTACAGAAGCTCGTGGGGGAGCAGCCGCTGTTTCGGCTCATGCCATATCAGCATAAGAAGGTGGGTATCGTGACGACGGGCAATGAGGTGTACTACGGACGTATCCAGGATACCTTTACGCCGGTGGTGCAGGCGAAGATCGAGGCATTCGGTGCCGAGGTGGTCGCCCATGAGTACAGCTCAGATGATCCGGAGATGGAGATCGCGTGCATCGAAAAGGTGCTGGCAGCCGGGGCGGATATGGTGCTCTGCACCGGTGGCATGAGCGTCGATCCGGATGATAAGACACCGTACGCCATCGGAAAGACCGCGGATCGAGTGGTGAGCTATGGTGCGCCGGTGCTGCCGGGCGCGATGTTCATGCTGGCTTATAAGGGTGCGCACGATGAGATCCCGATGCTGGGCCTGCCGGGCTGTGTGATGTATGCGGGGCGGACGATCTTCGACCTGATTCTGCCACGTGTGATGGCCGGGGATATCGTGACGAAAGAAGACATCGACCGACTCGGTGTCGGCGGATACTGCCAGCACTGCCCGAGCTGCACCTTCCCGAACTGCGGATTCGGCGCGTACGCGTGAGCAGGCACACCGGCAGGTAGCCGATTGTTGCCGCAAAACATATCGGGGTGAACGGGGAAATCGAAGAAACAGTCCCGGTGTATGGATCGGCGATCCTGCCGGTGCCGTGCCCCAGAAGAATAGAGGGAGAAACGAAGATGGGAACAGAACTATATGAAGAAATCAGTGGGCTGAATCCGAATTATGAAAACTATATTCTGACGCTGCTGGAGGGCGAGGGCTTCGGTGAGAAGGCGCTGATTTCCAATCGGGAAATCGCATGGATGTCGGACGCGGACGGATTTTTTACACAGCATGCGGCAGAAGCGGCCGCGGTTTCCGAAAGCGGGATTCTCGATATCGACGGAAAGCGGATCTACGCGGAGCTGCTCGGACACGAGAAGAAGCTCGTCGTCCTGGGGGCGGGGCATGTGTCGATGCCGATCATTAAGATCGGGCGGATGATCGGCTGTCGGGTGACCTGCATCGATGACCGGCCGATGTTTGCGAACAATGCCCGGATCGCAGGTGCCGATCAGGTGATCTGCGATGAGTTTATGAAGGCCCTGGCGCAGATTCCGGGGGATGGGGATACCTACTTCGTCATCGTGACGCGCGGTCATCGCTGGGATCAGGACTGCCTTAGGGCGATCGCACGGAAGCCACACGCCTACATCGGCCTGATGGGGTCGAAGCGGCGGGTGCGCATCGTGAAGGAGAAGCTTGCAGAAGAGGGCATCCCGCGCGAAGTGCTCGATGCGGTGTATACACCGATCGGTCTCGCCATCGGTGCGGAGACCCCGGAGGAGATCGCGGTATCTGTGATGGCCGAGATCATCGAGGTGAAGAACCGGAAGAAGCGGAACTTCGGTTATCCGAAGGAAATCCTGGATGCCATCCTGGGTGCGAATCCGCATGAGCACCCGATGGAGGGGCGGAAGATCCTCACGACGATCGTGACCCGCAAGGGCTCGGCACCGCGGGAGGTCGGGACGAAGATGCTGATTCTGCCGGACGGGCACTGCATCGGTACCATCGGCGGCGGCTGTGTCGAGGCAGATGTCATGCGACGTGGTCGGGAGATGCTGCTGGATGAGGATCCGAAGCCGATTCTCTACCATGTGGACCTGACCGATGATGCGGCTTCTGAGGAAGGCATGGTCTGCGGTGGTGTGCTGGATGTGCTGATGGAAGTGATTTGAGATGAGATAAAAGATGAAAGATACATTTGACCGAAAAATTAATTATATGCGGATGTCGATCACGGATCGCTGCAATCTGCGCTGTCGCTACTGCATGCCGAACGGTATGAGTGATAAGGTGGCGATGAAGGATATCCTCCGCTACGAGGAGCTGGTGGAGATCGCGGAGGCGGCGGTCCGCTGCGGTATCACCCGCTTCAAGGTGACGGGTGGCGAACCGCTCGCGCGGCTCGGCTGTGCGGACTTCGTCGGTATGCTGAAGCGGATTCCGGGAGTCGAACAGGTGACGATGACGACGAACGGTGTGCTGCTGTCGGAGAATCTGCCGAAGCTGAGCGCCGCCGGGCTGGATGCCGTCAATGTGAGTCTCGATACACTGAAGCCGACGCGCTTTCAGGACATCACCGGATTCGATGCGCTCGGGCGCGTGAGGATGGGGATTCAGGAGGCATTGGCCCTCGGCATACCCGTGAAGCTGAACGTCGTGCTGCAGCGGGACAGCAATGCCTCGGAGTGGGCGGACCTCGTCGAGCTCGCGCACGCGCAGCCGATCGATGTGCGTTTCATCGAGATGATGCCGATCGGCTACGGAAAGGACTTCGAGGTCATCTATAACGAGGACCTGCGTGCGGCGCTGATGGCGAGGTATCCGGGGACGGTCGAAGACGTGCGTGTTCATGGAAACGGACCGGCGAGCTATCTGCGGCTTCCGGGCTTTCAGGGATCCATCGGCTTCATCAGTGCGATGCATGGAAAGTTCTGCGCACAGTGCAACCGTATTCGTCTGACCTCGACCGGTAAGCTGAAGCCGTGCCTCTGCTATGGCGATTCGATCGATATCAAGTCGATTTTCGCTCTGGCGGATGTAGAAGAACGACAGGTACAGCTTCAGCAGGCGATTCAGGAAGCCATCCGGCAGAAACCGGAGGCGCACTGCTTCGAGGAACGCGCACAGGTGACGGAGCTTCGGGAGATGGTGGAGATCGGTGGATGAAATGGAGGATAAGAGATGAATAGAAAGGGAAAGGTGCTGGCGGTCTGTACCAGTGCACAGAAGGGAACACAGAAGCAGCCGGTGGATGCGATCACGCTGAAGCCGGACTGGGGCATCGAGGGGGATGCGCATGCCGGACACTGGCACCGGCAGGTGAGTCTGCTGGCGTATGAGAAGATCGAGGAGTTCCGGAAGCGGGGCGCGGATGTGGCGTTCGGTGCATTCGGAGAAAACATCGTGTGTGAGGGCTTCGATCTCCGGACGCTGCCGGTGGGCACGCGCTTCCGGATCGGAGACTGTCTGCTGGAGCTCAGCCAGATCGGTAAGGCCTGCCACAGTCACTGCGAGATCTATAAGGTCGTCGGCGACTGTATCATGCCGCGGGAGGGCGTCTTTACCATCGTTCTCAAGGGCGGTGTCGTAAAGCCGGGCGATGAGATCACGTTGATCGAGGCGGATCCGGAGCGTCCGTTTACGGCAGCGGTGATCACCTTGTCGGATCGTGCGTCGAGGGGCGAGTATGAGGATAAATCCGGCCCTCTGATCCGGGACATGCTGGAGGCAGCGGGCTACCAGGTCATGGAGCAGCTGGTGCTTCCGGACGGACGTCCGCGACTCGAGCTGGAGCTCACGCGTCTCGCGGATCAGCGACAGATCAGTGTCATCTTCACGACCGGTGGCACCGGCTTCAGTCTGCGGGATCTGACACCGGAGGCGACGAAGGCGGTATGTGATCGCGAGGTTCCGGGCATCGGGGAGGCACTTCGGGCCGACAGTCTGAAGTATACGCCGAATGCGATTCTCAGCCGACAGACAGCGGGCATCCGGAAGCAGAGCCTCATCATCAATCTGCCGGGCAGCCCGAAGGCCTGCCGGGAGAACCTCGAATTTCTGCTGAAGCCACTGGCGCATGGGCTCGGCATCCTGCGCGGGACAGCGACGGATTAGTCGGAAAACGAAGGAAAGCAAAGGGCGGGTGCCGCATGTAGGCATTGGCCTGATGGAAGAGCGCGTGCAAGGCTGGACGCGCAGGAACCGAGGCGCGGCGTGACTGCACAACGTAAGCACCAGATATACGTGCAGAACACAATTTATATTTTGAAGGAGAGTAAGACTATGAGAAGAATGTATCGTAATGTAACGACGGTTGTCATCGCAGCAGCGATGCTGATGGGGATGTCTGGATGTGGTGCCTCGAAGCCGGCGGAGGCCACGGCAGCGGAGACAAAGGCCGAGACGACGGGAGCGGAGACCACCGCGGCAGCAACGGAAGCGGCGACGGAAGCAGCTGGTGAGAAGACAGAGATTCAGGTATTCATCGCAGCGTCGCTGAATACGGTGATGCAGGACCTCGCGAAGCAGTACAACGAGCAGCATCCGGAAGTGACCATCACCTTCAACGCGGATTCCTCCGGAAAGCTGCTCACCCAGATCGAGGAAGGCTACGCCTGTGATGTTTTCTTTTCCGCATCCCAGAAGCAGATGAACACGCTCGATGAGGATGATAAGCTGGTGGTCGAGGGGACACGGAAGAACGTCGTGAACAACCAGGTCTGTGTCATCACGACGAAGGATTCCGGCACGAAGGTGACGGGGCTTCAGAATATCGGGGAGGCAGCGTCCATCGCGCTGGCGGATGGTTCTGTTCCGGTCGGCAAGTATACACGGCAGGCGATGGTGAACTCCGGCATGCTTCCGGAGACGGAGGATGTGTCGAAGATCACGACCGAGGAGGTCTCCCAGGCACTCGGCGGTGTCGAGATTTCAGAGCAGTCGAACGTGTCGAAGGTGCTGGCGGCTGTGACCGAAGGCTCCTGCGAGGTAGGTACCACCTACTATTCGGATACCTATGGCTATGAGGATCAGGTGGTTATCCTCGAGAAAATCCCGTACGATCTGACGGGCAATGTCATCTACCCGATCGCACAGGTGCAGAACGAGGAGGCAGATGAGGCCGAGAAGGCAGCAGCACTGGATTTCATCAAGTTCGTGACTTCCGATGAAGCGAAGACGGTATTCCGGAACTATTACTTCGATACAGACGTCAAGTGATGATCGTGCGTGGATAGGAACAGGAGGTGAAAAATGGATAGCTTTATGACGTTTATGCGTGGCCTGGACTGGAGTCCGCTCTGGATTTCACTGAAAACAGGAATCGTGGCGACGATCCTCTGCTTTTTCCTCGGCATCTGGGCGGCACGGAAGATCATGCAGCTGCGCCCGTCGGTCAAGGCGGTGGTCGATGGCATCCTGACGCTGCCGATGGTGCTTCCACCGACGGTGGCCGGTTTCTTCCTCCTGCTGCTGTTTTCGAAGCGTCGTCCGCTCGGCATCTTTCTCTGGGACCACTTCCAGATCAAGGTTGTGCAGAGCTGGCTCGGCTGCATCATCGCGGCGACGGTCATCGCCTTCCCGCTGATGTATCGGAATGCGCGTGCGGCCTTCGAGCTGATCGATGAAAATCTCGTCTATGCCGGACGGACGCTCGGTATGTCGGAGTTCTCGATTTTTTGGAAGATCGTTATGCCAACGGCCGGTCCGGGCATCGCGAGCGGAACGATCCTGACCTTCGCGCGGGCACTCGGTGAGTACGGTGCGACCTCGATGCTGGCTGGAAATATCCCTGGAAAAACGGCGACGATCTCGCAGCGCATCGCGATGGTCATCCAGGACCAGGACTATGGCACGGCAGGCATCTGGGTCACGATCGTACTCCTCATCGCCTTTCTGTCGATCTTTCTGATGAATCTGATTTCGGGGAAGACGATCAAAAACGTACATCGCTGGTAAGACCGATACGATAACGCTGTTTACGCCGGTATGCTTCTGTCGGTCGGTAGAAGCAGCATCTCACGAGATGAAGCAGAGGCAGTCATATGATGTCATCGTGAAAACAGTACAAACAGGAGTGAAAATCACGCATTATGGGGATTTCAGTACACATCCGAAAAGAACTCGGCAGCTTCGGGCTGAGCATAGACTTCGATGAGGATTCGAAGCGCATCGGTATATTAGGGGCCTCCGGCTCCGGTAAAAGTATGACGCTGAAGGCCATCGCCGGTATCGTGCCTCCGGAGTCCGGTCAGATCCGCCTGAATGACCGGATATTATTTGATTCTGCAAAGAAGATCGATCTGAAGCCGCAGCAACGCAGGGTAGGGTATCTGTTTCAGAATTATGCGCTCTTTCCGACGATGACTGTCGAGCAGAATGTAGCGGTGGGGCTCAGGGGCCGCCGAGGCGCGAATGCGGCACGTACGAAGGAGATGATCCGGAAGTTTCAGCTCGAGGGGCTCGAGAAGCGCCTGCCGTCGCAGCTTTCCGGTGGACAGCAGCAGCGCGTGGCGCTCGCGCGTATCATGGCGTACCAGCCGGATGTGATCCTGCTGGATGAGCCGTTTTCCGCGCTCGATGGCTATCTGAAGGACCATATGCAGGAGGAGCTCATCGAGATGCTCGAGGACTACGACGGCACGGTCATCATGGTGTCGCACAGTCGGGATGAAATCTACCGTTTCAGCCAGCGCCTGCTCATCCTCGATCACGGTGAAATCACGAATCACGGTGATACGAAGGAAATCTTCGATCATCCGGTGACGAAGACGGCGGCGATGCTGACCGGATGCAAGAATTTCTCGGATGTAAAAATCCTCGATCCGCACACGCTGGAAGCGACGAGCTGGGGCATCACCCTCCATGTGGAACGCGAGGTTTCCGATGAGATTCATTACATCGGCTACCGTGCGCATCAGTTTGAACCGATCTGGGGAGAACGCGAGGAGAACTGCATCGCCTTTCGGCTGTCCTCGAAGGCCGAGCTGCAGTTCGAGCGGAACTTCTATGTGAAGCCGGAAACAGAGACATTTCAGCGGGATGATATCCTGACCTGGCTCGTGCAGCGGGCCTGCTGGCAGACCATCGAGGAGAAGGGGCTGCCGGACTATCTGAAGCTCCATGAACGGGATATGCTGTTCCTAAAGTAGCGCGTGCCGATTTTGCCATGGGCAGATATATCGGATGACAGGGTCTGAAACTGAATGAGATGGCTGTGGTGAGAGGCGACGGGATGATGCGTAGCCTTGATGAAGAGATGATGGAGAATAGAAGAGGATAAAAGCATGGAAAATATGGAAGAGAAGAAGGAATTTACGCACTTCGATGCGCAGGGCAATGCCTACATGGTGGACGTGTCCGGAAAGGAAATCACGAGCCGGATGGCGATCGCGACGGGTTCCATCGAGGTGACAGAGGAGGTTTTTGCAGCTATCCTCGGAAAGAAAATCAAAAAGGGAGATGTCCTGACCGTAGCGCAGGTCGCCGGCATCATGGGCGCGAAGCGTACATCGGAGCTGATCCCGATGTGCCACATTCTGAACCTGACGAATGCCAAGGTCTGGTTCGAGCTCCATCCGGAAACGACCTCCATCACGGCCTTCTGTCAGGTAAAGACCGAAGGAAAAACCGGCGTCGAGATGGAAGCCCTGACCGGTGTCAATGTCGCCCTGCTTACCATTTATGACATGTGTAAGGCCATCGATAAGCGGATGGTCCTCCGGGACATCCACCTCGTCGAAAAGAACGGCGGGAAGAGCGGGGATTTCTACTTCGATGAAAGATGAAACGGTGCTCATCGTGATGGATGTGCTGAAATCGCCTGGTAGAGGGGCGACTGCTCCCGGAGCTGTGCGATGATCGGCTTCATGAGGTCCACGACTTCGTCGACATCTGCGATCGTCGTTTCCGGGCCGATCGTGAGGCGAAGGCTTCCGTAGGCGTCCTCATGGGCGATGCCGATGGCGGTCAGTACATGACTCGGCTCAAGGGAGCCGCTGGCACAGGCGGAACCGGCACTCGCATAGATGTGCTTCTCGTTCAGGAGCAGCAGGAGCGTCTCGCCTTCGATATATTTGAAGCAGACGTTTACGTTATTCGGGAGGCGATGCGTCGGATCACCGTTCAGGCTGGTGTACGGAATCTCGTCGAGCAGGCGCTTTATGAGGTGGTCGCGGACGACGCTTTCCTGCGCGATGCGCTGCGCCATGGGGTCGAGGGACGATTCTGCAGCGTGTGCGCCTGCTGTAGATGTGGCGGCGGTATCTGTGCTGGAGCTCGAGCTCATCGGCTGAGGCTTCGCACCGCAGGCGAGCTCTGCAGCGCGTGCGAAGCCGACGATACCGGCAACATTTTCCGTGCCGGCGCGACGACCGCGCTCCTGTTCACCGCCATGCAGGAAGCTCGGAAGCTTCACGCCACGGCGCAGATAGAGGAAGCCGACACCCTTCGGGCCGCTCAGCTTGTGACTGCTCGCCGACATGAGGTCGACCTTCAGTTCATCGACATCGAGCGGGATATGGGCGTACGCCTGGACGGCATCCGTATGGAAGAGGATGCGCTGGCCTGTCTCCTCCGCATGCTTCTGAAGGCGCGCACCGATCTCTGCGATCGGCTCGATGGTGCCGATTTCGTTGTTCGCCACCATGATGCTGACGAGCAGCGTGTCCGGACGTATCGCCGCCATCACCGCATCCGGATCGACATGGCCCTCATGGTCGACCGGAAGATAGGTCACATCGAAGCCCCGCTTCTCGAGATACGCGCAGGTATGGAGGATGGCATGATGCTCGATCATGTCGGTGATGATGTGACCGCGTTTACCAGTCTCAGCCGCGCCGATCAGCGCCCAGTTGTCCGACTCGGTGCCACCGCTCGTGAAGTAAATTTCAGATGGCTTCGCGCCGATGGTGGCCGCGATGGTACGAC
>ERZ1034980.337-NODE-337-length-37047-cov-11.866431_pt1 | contig 37047 bp, 56 predicted proteins | sample MGYA00520622_ERZ1034980 | MGnify/ENA primary metagenome ERZ1034980 (study PRJEB33766, sample SAMN09781791) | gut metagenome | biome: gut microbiome | host: Homo sapiens | place: Madagascar | study: EMG produced TPA metagenomics assembly of the PRJNA485056 data...
TATAATTAATGACCGACCAAAAAATGTGAAAATTTCATAATAGTACTTTAAATTTGTTTCCAAAAATGATATTTTTAATGTGAAAGGGGGAAAATACATGAAAAAGAAAGGAGAACTAAATCGAATCTTGTCGAAAACGCACATTGCAGAATTGGATGATCCTATTATCCTGCGAAACTTTGGCGAGTCTGTGGCGAGATTGAGAACATCAAGTAAATTAACACAGAGCGATATGGCATACCTGCTCGGCATATCTAAGCAGACTTATATTAGGATAGAGAATGGATCAACGGACAAGATCAATATGATCTGTGCCATCAAGATTGCCACCATTTTCCACGTTCCTGTCAAAGAATTATGCGGATATGACATGGATGATATGAATTTGTACAACAGTATGATACAGGCTACGGCTCGGACAAGACGTTTGATTGAGTCTATACTCAAAATAGATGCAGAAGGTCAGAAACGCATACAGTCACATATCGAGGGAAACGAATACATGATTGACTGTCTATCCTGTGCCAACAATCTGCAAGACGGTGTTCCGGTAGATCGCTTCTATCACAAAATGATCAATATCTCAGAATACCGTACACAATCCTGGTATCGTGATGCTGATGCAATTATTGAAGTGAATTCCAATGCTTACGTTCCTCTCTATCACAATGGGGACAAACTGGTCATATCCTGTAGAACGCCGCAGGATGGCGATATAGGCATTTTTATTCGCGATGGGAAGTTTTATCTGCGTAAGTATGTATCAGCTGATAATTACGCATTTCTTGAGCTTCTGACGCATGACGACAGTAGTAATCCATTCTTCGCACTTGGAAAGAAGGACAGAGTCGAGTTGGAGCACTGGGCAAAATTTGGTGTGGTTCTCGAAGTGATCTAATTGGATCAGAACTATAAGGAGGAAAAAGGAATTGGCAACAGCGAAGAAATTACCATCAGGCAGCTGGCGATGTCGTGTGTACTCTCACACAGAAGAGATTCAGCAACCAGACGGGACTATAAAGGATAAGAAGATATACAAATCATTCACATGTGACGATCCGTCAGCAAAAGGAAAAAGGATCTGTGAAGCGGAAGCTGCTGCATGGGCGGCAGAAAAAACAAAAGAAGTAAGGTACCATAGTATGACTTTTAAGGAAGGATTAGAATCCTATGTAGCATCCAGAAATCAGATTCTGTCCGCATCCACGTTAAGAGAATACAAAAGGTACGTTAAAAATGGAATACCTACACTGGATAATATTAAAATTGATGATATTACCCAGCAAGACATACAGAAAGCTATTAATCTGTATGCGGCCACGCACGCGCCTAAAACTGTGAAAAACTATCATGGTGTAATTACTGCGGTAATGGGAACGTATCGGCCTAATTTCCGGATCAATACAGCCCTACCACAAAAAAGAAAAGCAAACCTGTACATACCAACGGATGACGAAGTTGCCGCTATCCTTAATTATGTGCAAGGAACTCAGATGGAGATACCGGTAATGCTTGCCGTATTTGGTCCCATGCGGCGTGGGGAGATCTGTGGTCTTACTACAGACTATATCCGTGGAAATCGGGTACATGTGTATTGGAACTTGGTGAAAGGACCAGACAATCAGTTGGTCAAGAAAGCTCCAAAAAGTGTGGCTGGGGATCGCTTTATAACATATCCTCAGTTTGTGATAGATAAATTAAGTGAATGCAAAGGGAATGTTACTGATATGACACCGGCAGCTATCACAATGGCCTTTGATGATGTGTTGAAAAACCTTGGTATAAAACATTTCCGTTTCCATGATCTCAGGCACTACTGCGTGTCTACCATGCATAAAATTGGAATACCTGACGCAGACATTATTGTTCGTGCTGGATGGTCCTCTGTATCAGTGCTGCACAACATATATCTCCATGCCACGCAAGACAAAATAGCGGAGATGGATCGTACCACCAATCGCTATTTTGCTGAGCTATATGACACGAAATATGACACAAGTTCAAAAAATGCTGATAAATAAAGGTTTTTTCACTGCGGATAACAGGACTTGAACCCGTTTAAGGCGTTTTACGAAAATGGCTTAAATACAACATTCGCCAGTAAATCCGCATAAATACTATATTTTTTTATACTCTATCACATTAAATTTGCTGTGAAAAAAATGCAAATATTGTAACGATATGACACGAAATATGACACGATATGCCACATAGGAAAAGAGATGGGTCAAACCCATCTCTTCTTATTATAATATAATAATATTAAAATCTCAGGATAGCACTAAATCCTGCTTTCTTTAGTCTGGCGATCAGGTCATCTGCATTCTTTTTGCTCTTGAAAACTCCGCACTGCACAAACCAGTCATTAGTACGTTTTTTGGCAATGGCGTCAAATCCTTTTTTCTTTAATGCCGTAACCTGCTTCTTTGCATTTGCTTCTACTGCAAACGCTCCTGCTTGCACAATATACATTTTTCCTTCAATTGTAGGAATCTCTTCGTTTGCATCTTCTTTTTTGACACTTACATCATCAATTAAATTCAACTGAATCACATTGGCCACATGATACCCAGACATATTACCTGTCTTCCTGAATGATTTCCAATATGAATTTTCTTTGCATCCTACGTTTGTTCCACGACCGGCATCGCTCCACTGCATCTGTCCTTTATCGTTTTTACCGAGATATACATTCGTATGGCCTTCATGCCATGTAACGATAGCACCAACTGGGATATTAGCCTTATCTGCTGTCACATTTGTTTTGGTATAGGTTGTGATCTTACCGATCGTACCCATCTTAGATGCTGCACTACCCTTGATAAGAGTTCCTTTGGATCCGTAGAACTTATCTTTTCTGCCAAAAATGCCTGTGATCTGTAGTGCATGAGTAACGAACAATGCACAGTTAGTCAATACCGGGTTCTGCTTCAATGCCACTTCGTAGTCAGTCTTGTTATTTTTGTTGCTGTACACCGCCTTAACATCAATCATCTTCTGTTCCCAGTCTTTGATGGTCTGGATCCATTCTGATATCTTCGTTATTTTTGTGCTCGTTATAGTGGAAGAAAAACCGTCATTCGCATCAAGGCTATATCGTTCGATTATATCACAAACCTCGGAAATGTAATTCGGGTCAGTTGCGTATCCATGCTCCTTGATGAAAGTAATTTGCTCTTTATAAGTTTTACAATTAGTTACTCCATAGTATTTCGGATATGCAGCATTCACGTTCACTTTTGCGTTTAAGAAAAATGCACAGCGGTCTTTCATACAATCTTCAATACAAGAATATTTTCTAAATGGTGCGTTTACCATAACCTTGACACTATTATAATATTCTGGAGTCAGAATTGTTACAGAACTCTTACCGTCCCATGTAGGACTCGTCCATGTACTATTTAATAAATTCGTCTTCATTCCCAAAATATTATCTGCTTTTTTTGCCAGCTCTGTTTTGCAGAATCCGGACTCTAATACACACTGGGCTGCAAGTACAGATGGCAATAATCCGTATTCTTTGGCAATCGGAGTAGCAATTTTCAAAAGTTTTGCAGCCGATTGTTCGTCTGTCAAATTTGCAAATTCTGATGTATGTGTTCCAGAAGTAGAGCTGGAATTGTTAGAAGGCTGAGGTGTATAAACCGCCTTACCAGATTCATCGAATACAGAATATCCAACAGGACAATTATCTTTGGCATTCTGAATAATTGTATATGCACCCAACTGAGATTTTTCGTCTGACCAGGTTTTACGTACTCTGTAATATTTGGTAGAAGACGTAGAAGAAGTGTCGGTATTAATAGAGATTTCTCCTCCATCCATCACTTTTTTTACATCTCTTCTAAACTGATCCATTGTCCAACCATATCTGTTCCAAATATGTGTGGGATCAACATGAGCAGTAGATAGTCCAAGCCTTCTTCCTTCGTCATGAGAAGAAATTCTGTATAACCCATTCGGCATTTTCTCAAGAGGATTCCAACCGTATTGTTTGCACTTATATGCGAAAAAATATACTGCCGTATTATAAGCCCTTGTTACGTCAGCTTTAAATTTTGACTCATTGGTGACTGTATAATTAGCGCCACCGGTATACTTCATATAATCGGATTCCATTAATTCTACTGTAATTAAGTTAGCGTTGCCAAACCCTCCGTCTCCCCAACTTCTCCTGTTGTCTGGAAGGAAATGTCTAATTAGTCCTTCACTTTCTGCATCAATACAATAATGGACACAAGCTTCCACACCAGATTGATTCCAATAATCTCTTAATGCCTTACTTGTGTTTTGGGCTGTTCCGATAGTGTGTAGTTGCATACCGATAGGTTTAATTGTATCGCCTTTTCTATAACAGTCATTTTTCGTGAGAATATTTTCTACAATATTTAATTCCATTAAATCACTTCCTATCTAAAACAAAAAAAGGTCAACCCGGGACTTCTTTGATAATTGCATTAATTTTGTATTTACCAATGTACTATTACTCATTTTGTACCTCCTAAAATTTGTGATACAAAAAGCATAGCTTAATCTATGCACTAAGTATAAAGCACATTATAGCGAGTATTTTCGGTACTCTCTTTTCACTTTGCTTTGTGATGTATAACAATAAATTTTTGTTGTTTTTAGGTCGGCATGGCCAAGTATCGCAGCTACATCTTGTATGTCCATACCACGATCAAGAAGATTTGTCGCAAGCGTCCGGCGAAACCTGTGCGGATGAGCCTTTTCAACTCCTGCATCAGTGCCTATCTTTTTAATTGTTGCCTCTATTCCGTTTTTTCCAAATCTTCTTTTTGCACGACTATAAAAAAGGCACGGATCATTATCTATTCTGGTATCCAGATATTCTTGTAGTCTCATAGCCGCTACCGGCGTAAGGTAGACGATTCGCTCTTTATCTCCCTTTCCAAGCACCTTAATCTCTAATTCCTCAAAATTAATATCCGATCTATTAAGTGCCGAAACCTCAGAAACCCTGCAACCGGTAGAATATAGGAATTCTACCAGTGCAAGGTTTCTTTTTGTTTTACATGCACTTTTTAATTTTTCAAGTTCAATAGCCGAAAATGGCTTTCTTATCTCGTTTTTACATTTAATTTGTGCTAATGCCTGGCATGGGTTTCTATCAATTAGATTCTCTGTTGTAAGCCAACTATAGAATGCATTAAAGCACCGCCTCATTCCATCCAGGGTTGATTTTTTCACCTTATCCTTTTCTTTTTTGTATGATAGATAAAACCTGACATCATAGGTTGTTATTTCTTTAATAGGTTTTCCGAGAAAATTCAAAAGTTTCATATTTACATCTATGTACCTTCTTATTGTATTTTCTGACAGTCCCTCGATTCTTTTGGTTGCCACATAACGTTGCATCATCTTTTCCCCGCCTGTCTCCGACTTGACAATATCAGTACATCTTTCCTGTACTTCGTATTCGCTCAATTCCATTACAAGTACATCCTGCACAATCTGGATCAGTTCTGTGTCCATTTCGGTACTCAGTGCCATTGCTACATTTCTTACAATTTTTTCTCTGTTATCCATGTTGTACCACCTTTCTGTGTATTGATATAAATACAATAACACAGAAAAAACAGATACGTTTTTGTATCTGTTTTTTAACTAAACACGAATATGAAAAATATTAAGTCTCAAACGTATACAGTGACAACAAGCAGCGATGGATCTTTTGCAATAAATTTTGGAAAAGATGTTATAGTAATAGCTGCCGGAGGTGTCGCAGCATATACGGGGTTCACATTTGGAAGAGTGGATGGATTCTCTGTATGGGGTTTCAATAGCACTTACTTAAAAAATACGACACGTCAAGTTGATATTACCTACATTGAAGGCAAAATATGATTAATGATATCTGAACACTAATGTTGCTCTACCATCACCTCCGTTTGACGAAGAATCGCAATATATCATTCGTTCTTCAGGAAGAACATACACCTGACCGTCTTTTCCAGAATACCCATTTAGTGCAGCGTATGAAACTTTATATGGAGTAACGGTAATGCCACATACTGACATTCTTACTCCAATATACGAGGCTGGAATCACCAAACTGATAACTGCTATTTTTATTTCTGGAATGGCAAAAGCATCATATATTGTTACTCCACTATTTGGAGCAGCACCGACATCCGCAGTTTGTAAATTCGTGTTTAACTCACTTATTGCTCCAGTGACTGTTCCATCACCTACACCAGAAATATCTTTCGTACCAAGTAAAAGCTGCTTCAGCTTCTGCCATGTCATCTTAAAAAAATTACCATTGGAATCTGCAATTGGCACCAGATCGGTGTCTGCTGCCGTTGTCTTTGCTGTAAGTTCCGTTATTAATTTGCTTACAAAACTATCTGCCATTTACTTATTCTCCTTTACTTTAAGTGCTGTGACATTGGATCCAGATAACAATGCTCCTGATGTATTTGCTGCCAACACTATTGCTTTATTTTCTATACCAACTGATATCACATATCTTCCACTTGTATTTACAGGATTAGGGGTAATCCTGGCATCAGTGACACGTATATTTGCTTCTGCCATAAAATCACCCCTTTACTTTAATTTGGAAGTTGTCCACCCAGATCTCTTCTGCAATATGATAGGTATATCGTAAACAATAGATACCGGCTTTTTTCGGCTCAATTAAGGCATCCAACACATGCGCATTGATATTGCACTGTCCTGAGTCTTCTACTGTTCCATCCCCATCGTCTTCGCCAATATAAAGTAATTTGTACTCGGCTGATGTGATTGTAAAGGGGATGTCTGCATCACATACAGGTTTCACATTGCTTTTGAATCTGATTTTTTCACCGAGATCCATTTCAGTTTTCTCGATATATCTGATTGCCATTCACTTTTATCCCCCTTTCAGCATAATTTTTCTCCTGAAAAGCATCTTACGAATATTTCTCCGATCAGTTCTTCTATATCCAATAAAGATGCATATTCAGCATTTTTTGTTTCGGATTCAAATTCTCTCTGATCAAGTTCTCCTTTCATCTGATACTTATTCAGTAAAGAATTGTATTCCAAGTTGTCATTTTCTATACGAAACCCTCTCGGCACAAGTTTCCCTCTGACATCGTGCCCGGATATCAGAAATACAACAGTGGCAGCATATGCACTCATGCCACTACTACTTTCTGCATATATCTCGCATACATACATTCCGTCTGGAGAAGCCGGGACAACTGCGTCCCAGATCTCCAGATCAGAACCTTCCCTTTTCGAGAATTCGATGTTGAATTCGTTACATGTACCGTATACCCTAGTAATCATCAGTCTGTGACTGTCACGGACAGCACGTATGTTTTACCTGTATCAACCGGATTTGGCGTTGCTTCCGCTCCTGTGATCTTAGGTGGGTTCGGGTCATATCTAACAATTCTTGTAATTGTGGTTGTCTGCCCTGCGTTATCTTTGGCAATTATAGTAATGCTATTATTGCCAACAATTTTCAGCGCAACGTCCTTACTGAATTTTCCATCGGACGCAACTGTGACAACTTCTCCATTAATCGTTACCGTTACTGGGGATGAAGTAATGTCGTTTGTCGCACCGGATACAGTGATGGTATTTTTATTTGTGACATATCCGTCAGCCGGAGAAGTAATGCTAAGTGCGGGCGGTGTGGTATCAATTTTGAATGTCGTGCTTACCTGGCTTGCTGCATTACCATCATAGTCGGATGCATCACACCTGATGGTATGGGATCCATCCATTAATGCATCGGTCGGAGTATAACTGCAAGTATATCCACCAGATACAGCAGTCTTCTTGATAGAGGATCCTGTGATCTTACTTCCTGAGTCAATCGTAAGACTGATTGTATCTGGATTCACACCAGAGTCAGCATCCATCACTTTCCATTCGATTGTTGGCTGATTGTTCTTCAGCGTTGCCTGAGATGTTGGGTTGGTGATCGTAATCGCAGGAGCAACTTTTTCTTTAACGATCAGTTTCAGTGCTTCTCCCAGTGTGGCATCTGTTACGTCCACGGTGGTCACGTTGCCAGCATCATCTGTTGCTTTCAATGTAATTCCATAATAGTGTCCCGGCTGATTATAACTCGATGTGCTCGGAGCAGTAATTGTGGCTTCATATTTTCCCGTCGAGTTATTGAGTGCCAGATTGATTGTTTGGCCATTTACGATGGCTTGTACCGATTTAACTGCCATTTTGCTTTACTCACTTTCATTTAGTCTACTTTTGACAAGGGTATCCAGTTCTTTTACTTTGTCCAACATTTCAGATACAGCATAATAGACCGGTGCTTTCACATTTCTCTTAGTGATATTTCCGTTCTCATCACATTCGTTATAGTACACAGCTATCATATATTCGCCGCCCTGATTAATAATAGAGATCATTCTTACTGTTTTGATGCTAATTCACTCCTTTCAGCTTCTGCAAGAAGTAGGCGTTCCATCTCATCCATATCCTTCAAATCTTCCTCTTGCAGATTAATCATGTATGTATCGTATTCGACAAGATCTGTGTCTAACGCTATAACCGTCATATCGTCCCATCGTATATGCTCATAGCCCAGTTGCACTGCTTTAATTTCCCAGGAATATTTTAATTTCGGTGTGCCTTTCACTGTGAAATATAGAGGCATCTTTGATTCCACCCAGATGTCTCCAGATCCTTCTTTCTGGATGAACACCTGATACTCAATACCTGAGTTAATTGCTTCAAGCAATATATCGTCAATTGGTACCAGATCTTCCCCAGACTCATTCAACTGACTACTTCCGCAATCTCCGAACATAGGGGTTGGTGTTTCAAAAGCATGCATATACTGTTTCTGATAGTTTTGTGTATCTACCAGTCTGCTCTTTGTTGAGTCAACCTGCAGGTACTTCGTCCACAACGTATTGCAATGTATTTGTCCGTTGCCGTTCAGGACTTCCACATCTCCAGCAATATTTGTGTCTCCCTGTATTTCTGTTTTGCCGAATAACTTAACAAGATTTTTCCCAAATGATGCTATGTCGGATTTTTCGGCTCGGATAAACAGGCCCCAGAACGCATTGAGTTCCATGGCTGCAACATTCTCTTCTACTGTCACTTCCGAATTTGCAAAATCCGGATAATACCTTGATGACGTCTGCATATACCCGGCATTGGCTATATCTGATTCGGACGACCAGTCTGCATCTTCTGCTCCAACATACATCATTTCTCCAGTATCTTCATTCTCAACGTAAGTATTCTCATCCAGTTCTGTATTTCGAAAGCGAACGGTTCCGGCTTCTACTTTTGTGGCTGTTTTTCTGTTATCAGAAAGAAAAGTTGATCCGGTTACCTTAGAACCATCGATCTGAGATGCGTGGACTTTTCCAGAGAATTCTCCCTGGTTGAAATGTACGCCGGTATTATCGATATAGCCAATATCGTTGCCTCCCTCATCTCTGATCTTCAGAAGACCATTTCCATTATTCTCTCCGCCAAGTGTCAAGGCTCCGCCAAGAGCAGCATCAAAAGAAATATACAACCTTCCGTTAAGATAATACAGGCCTTTCCAGTATCCATCATCCGATAATATCTCAACAATCTCCTGCTGAGTCAGTGCGGTCGCATCAGTGACTACTGATATATTTTGTGAATCAATTAATTCATTTCCCGCAGTATATATACTGCAGCGAATTTCTGATATTTGTCTTGCAGTAGCGATTATCGCGCCTTCTTCTGCATCTCGCAATGCTATATTGTCTTTCCCAGATAGTATTGTGTATAGGCAGTGATTCACGATTGATTCTGTAGATGTACTTCTGTAAACTTCTTTCCATACCTCACCATTTTCAGATTCTTCAATTGAAAAGATCACATCATACGGTTTCTGTGCATTACTGCCGTCTAAATAATATGCAGAAAAGGATATCGTACTTGGTATCAGTACATTTCTTGCCATCTTTCTTACTACCGTATTGGATGCAGAGAGAAATACTGATGTACTGGTATCACCTTTTTCACCCTTTTCGCCGGCATATAATTTTGAAATATTAAACCTTTTTGTGACTGATAATGTGCCGAGATAAGTTGCCCTGATATCTACCCATCCACTGTTCGCTGATAACCCGGTCAATGTATATGTCAGGGTATTGCTGTTCCAGCTACCAGATACAGAATCCGATTTCAGCACATTGTATATACATTCCGTTGTAATGTTGGAAGATCCATACATCACAATAGGCTTAATCGATATGTCTGGAAACTTATCATAATTTCCTTCACTATCCACAGATACCGTAGCATAATCATTACTCAATTGTAACGTCACGTTTTTAGCGAGTGCAGCCACTTTTTCCGCATTCTCAGCTTGTTTTTTGGCTGCTTCTGCATCCTGCAATGCCTTGGTAACATCTGTATCTTTCAGCATCTGCCAGTTATATCCTTCAGAATCATACCGGAACCGATACGCCTGGTTATTAGAATCGTAGTAGATGTCACCAACATGTTTGCTCCGCTCATCATCCGTGAGCCACTGATTTGCCGGGTAATTGTCAAGTGTTGGCTCCGGGCTACTTGTCCATGTCTGGATATTCCCATCTGTCTGGTTCTGAAGATCTTCAATTCTTTTTGTGATACTATTCTCTCCGATAAATACGTTTGATGCGTCAAGAATTACCTGCTTTGTATCTTTATCTGCAGAAAAAAGTACTTTCCCACTATCATCAACAATCTGAAAGTTACCGGTTGTAATGTAATCTGCGTTAATTCCGACACTGTATAATTGATTAGCTATGAATGTGCCATCAAGAACTATGCCGTAAGGATATGTCTTTCCACCATCGTTCGAGATCCCGATAGCTGCTGACGTGAATTTAAGAACATTTGTGGATTCTTTCAATTCTGGCTTATCGTGGTAATAAGTGATCGTGCTGCCATCTGTCTGTTTTTCTTGTGTTGAGTACATGCCGGACGAATTGGCTATTGTCTCACCAAGTTTTTCTATATTTTTATTTACAGCAGATACTTGCTGTTTTATGTACTTTTTTGCTTCATTGTACGTCTTAGAAGAATTACTCTCGTATTTTGCTGTAGTAGATTCTGGATCCTGAGCCACCGTCTTAACCTCTGTTGACCCAAAATGCACATAGGTTACGTCTGTGATAGGTGTAAGGCATGAAGTCCCTTTCCGATCTTCAGACTTAACAATGTCTCCAAATTCAATCAGAGGATCATGAATAAGGCTTCCGTCCATACTGCGAAATGGCATACCGATTATAGCATCCCCTATCCATGCTGCTACAGTCTGGATAGTTTGCTCATCCACTAAGCCATTCTCAATCTCAATAACATAACCAGATGATCCGTATAAATACTCAATCTCTCCATTTTTAACCCTGATACCAGTGATCGAGATATCGTCCTGTGAAAATGTTGGAGAATCTTCAAAGTCTATTAGTGTCCGTACATTATCAGTATCAGAAAAATCCCACTCAATCATCTGCAGATAACCATCTACATCAATTCTGGCATTGGAGCAGTTGATTGCAGCTATATAACCAATCATCTGCCTATATGTCACTTTTTCTGGGATATCATTGATGATGTACGCACCATGTTTCAGGTTACTGAACCCCTTTGAAATACCAAGTGTAGTACAGATATCAGATATAATCGCATCTGCTGTCTGAGGAAGCACAAGACTGCTCATATATAGCTGATTGGTCTTTGCCATATCATCCATAGCAGTAACACTTATCACATCATCATAGCTCTTGGAATCCGTCACAGTGAAACTGCCTTTTTTGATTCTTGTTTTCGTTCCGTCTTCACTCAGAAACGTGAGATAGGCAATAATTCTGGCTCCATAGAATTTCTTTTCGTTCAGTTTGCCATCAGTATTATCTAAATCAAAAGTGAGCGTCTTACATATAGTAGCCCCGATCGGGAATGAACTGCTTCCAGCTCCGTCAGAAAATTCACTGCCATCTGGAGAAATTTCATCAAAAAATGTCTTTTTAGTTCCATCAGTAAATGTAATATCCAATTCTTCGTATAGTGGTTCTGTTCCATCTGCCAATATATTTTTAAATTCTTCAGTAGCTGTAATCATATAGGATTCACTCCTGTCATATTAAATGAAAGTTCACCAATCTTTCCGTCTTTTGGTGATACTCTCTTGATGCTGAGATTTCCTTTTCCTACATAGAATTTAGCGTCTCTCCATGCATTGTAATACGCAGAAAAGCAGTGCAATGTAAACGGTTTTCCTTTTGCTATGATTTTTAAAATCTTACTTACTTCTTCAGATGGGACATCAGTCGCTTTATAGCCAAACTGTTCAACCGTGAACAGCGGGGTAAAATGCCCCGCTCCTTTCTGCGTTCGCATGCTGTTCTCTGTATATGTCGTTGTAAAATTGTATTCAAGTCCTTCATCTGGCTGATATATTTTTATGCCATTCAATTTGATGCATTCTTTTTCCACCATATAGTCTCCCTTTTATGCCAGCTCGAACGGATTTCGCCCGGTTGTGCTCTGTCTCAACTTTGCTTCGTCAATTACCTCATCAAAGATAGTTCTGCGGTTGATCTGGGCCGTAAATCGATAATTGCCATTCTGGCCAGCTCCAGATTCTTCCCGGACAATCTGGCGAATCAGATCTTCTGGGGCTTCCAAGTTGCGTCCTGATTTCTGGTCACCAAGTACGGCCAGGAATTCCGACTTAGGTGGAATGACTGCACCTTTTGCCAAATACGGGATTGTTCCGATCCTTGGGAATTTTGCGGAAAAACCAATGGTTTTGGTTCCAAAAGGCGTTGGGATGTCCCATGGTCCAAATGAAAAAGCGCTCTCTAATCCGCCAAGCGCACTGTTCATTTTGCCGATTCCACCATTAACCAGTTTAATTGCTCCATTAATCGGAGTTTTTACATAATCAGCCAACTTCTCGAAAATTTTCTTTACACCATCTCTCGCCTCTGTAAATCTATCAGATATACCTTCTTTTATTTTTGCAGCAGCTTCTGGAATATCGGTCTTTAATCCATCCCAGATATCTCCGGATTTCTTCTTGATTGCATCCCATACTCCAGACACGGTAGTTGATATTCCACCAAATATAGTAGATGCGCTGGTTTTTAGCCCATTCCATACACTGGATACAGTGCTTGTGATTCCTCTCCACACTGTTTCTGTGGTTGTCTTAATACCGTTCCACAGAGTTTCAAAGATCTTTTTAATCGTCTCTACAAACGATTCTATACCGTTGTACAGACCTTGCATCAGCATCTTTCCAATCTCTGCCATGACAGTAGATGGGGAATAGATGCCAAAAAGTTTCTTTACCCAGTCCACAATAGGATCTACAAGATGTTCTTTGAGCCAAGATCCTATTGTTTTTAAAGCCCCAACTATCCCTTCCAAAATGCCTTGCACCAGCATAAGTCCGACTTTTGCGCATTTCACAGCTAATCCAAGCCAATCTATGCTAAGAAAAGCTGTTACGATCTGAGAGCCTAGTTTTTCCCAGTCCACACTTTGTATTGTAGTGCCTATAGTGTCAAGAAAACCTGTACAGAAATCTGTTATGCCCTGTCCAATTGTCGCAAAATCAAGGCTATACAGAAGATTGTTGATTCCTGTATAAATATTTTCTCCAAGCGCTTTCCAATCGAATGTCTGTGAGAAGTTTATGGCCATCTGGAATACACCGGTAATAGCCGTTCCAAATGCTGTGCCAATCGTGCCAAGATCAATCGACCGAACTACTCCATTCAGACCGTTACCAAGAGCTGTTCCACACGCTTTCCAATTCAGATTTCGCACAAATCCGTAGGCTATATTAGGAATGATCATAAACTTATTCCCAATCAGCCTTCCTAGTGCGTTAAAATCTACTTCTTGTACAATTCCGTTGAAGCCGTTCGCAAATCCTTTTCCAAGGTTCTTCCAGTTGATTCCAGTAATTAACTGATTGAGAGTATAGACAATCGTATTAATTCCAGCACCAATCGTCCGCCCCATCAGATCCCAGTCAATATGATCCACCAAGCTATTAAAAGTTCTGGTAAATGCCGCAGTAAACTTCGTAATCTTCGGTCCTACATTATTCCAGTTGATTGCATCATAGATCTTCTGCATACCGGCATTGATACCAGACGCAACGTAAGCACCAAGTCCCTCCCAGTCTTCTGATTTAATAAGGTTCTTGATCTTATCCGCAACACTCTTTATTGACGATTCAATTGGAACTTCTTGGAACATGTCGGATGGTGATGGTCCTGTGTACTTTCCACTGCTCGGCGTTGATGTATCCTTGTTGCTCTCGTATCGTTCGATTTCGTCAAGTGGACTCAGATAATTCTTAGCTGCTTTTGTTGCTTTTTTGGTGTTCTTAGAACTTTTATCAAGGCTGGCTGCATAATCTTCCTGAACAGCCACAGCCTTAGTGAACGTGTTCTTTCCTGTTAATGCCGCAACAAACATGCCTACACGGGTTACACACTCAGATATCAGATTAATGAATTTGACCAGATACGGAGCCACAGTGGTCACGATCGGTGCAAATGCAGTAGCAAAGCTGTTTTTGAGTTGTGTCAATGCACTCATTACCGACGATATCGCACTATTTGTTTCGCCAGAATACTGCACAAGATTTTTAAATCCATCTACCAGTGCGGATCGCATCTTATTAAACAGAGAATATACGCTTCTGATACCAACCAGATATTTCAACATCTTTCCGATAGACATCGTACTTTTATTGGCTGATTTATGTATACCAAGGATACCGGAACTGATTTTTGCCAATCCGGTAATGATGCCTCCTGCGGCAAGCTTTACAAGATTTTTAGCCAAACTTTTCAGGGAGTTTGTTGCCTTTTGATTAATCACAGATAATCTGCTAATAATTCCAGATAACATAGAGTTTTTGCTTTTATACTCATCTACAGATGCAGAGACCTCATTGTATGACTGTTGCACTTTCGAATTCATTCCTGCCAGTTTTTCCTCTTCTGCAAGTAAAGCTTCCGTTTGCTTACTGGTATCTGGTGCTTTGTATGCTCCTCCGGAAGCAAGAAGATCTTCCTGCTCACCTTTAGCATACTTGATACTATTGGTCAGTTCTTCGATTTGCAATTGTCTCGCACGGTAAGTTCTGGAATTTGTTCTTCCACCGGTTTCTTCAAATATTCTCTGCTGTTCAATGAGTCTGTTCAACTTGGCTGTATCAGTATCTATCTGTTTTCCAATTTCCTTGAATTCTTCGGTTGGTATCTTCTGGTTTCCAAGTTCTGCAATTTTATCTTTCAGATTCTGAACTTTCTGTTCCTGTGCTGCGTACTGCTGATTTACTTTCTCAAATGACGTCACCTGTTTTTCCAGATTCTTTTTAGCATTTGCTCCTATTCCGTCAATGTCCGAAGCCAACCGCTTCACGGATGCTTCTATTTCCTTAGAACCTGCTTTCAATCCGTTTGAATCTATTGCAGTGTCAATCGTAACTTTTCCATCTGCCATGCTATACCTCTCCATTCAAGAACCGTTCAATATCTTCCTGATCCTTTAATTCCTGTTCTGTGTACTTCTTTTTAAGTTCAACAAGTTCCTGATTCTCACGGATAAATTCTTTTTCCCATGTATCCAGTTTTTTGTGTTTAGCTTTTTTTCCACGCACAGATACAATCTGAGAGAATAAACAATCTCCGATCTCCATATATGCTCCAAGAAATGTCCACCAATGCATATATTCCAGCGCACGAACCTCTTTTCCTACCACCCGGTTGATAGCCGGTATGATGATCTGGCCATCCTGTTCCCAGTCCATTAAGCGTGGCAGAGGTCTTTTACTGTCCTCTTTCATTCCCATATCGATGAATTGAATAGCCTTATTACAAGCTTCCATATAATGATCTCTTGGTATCAATTCGTAATCCGGATAGATGATCGTGGTCATGGTTGACATTCTCACCGCTTGCTGTTCCCACTCATCAGCATCTGGTAAAAAAAGATCCGGGTCGTTCATGGCCGTAAGCACGTCCAGAACAGCCCGGAAGTCCGACCGTATTCTGTATTCAGTTCCGTGGATATTTAATGTTGTGGGAAGGTCCCAGGCACTCATTTCTTCTGGTACTTCGCCGTATACTTGCTCATGCGACTCTGTACCTTTTTCAGTCTCGCACCGGTTTCTGTTTCGATCAGATCACCGAGCTTCTCAATAATCTCCTCGATATATAGCTTTCCGCTTGCGAGTGGCGTGAATGGGCTCATTACACTGTAGATCGGATCTGCAATATTGGAGTTGAACATTTTATTCAACTGACCTGCAAGTTCGTTTTCAACCCTTGCCAACTCCTCTGACGCATTCTCTGGTGTCTGTAATCCAGACAGATCCAGTTTGTTCAGATATTCCACGACCTCATCATATCTGTGGATAATTGCAATATCCGATGCATGAAATGAGATAGTGAATAAGGGATTACCGCTAGCATCCAGAAATTCATATTCCTCTGATTCAACTGCAGTCTTAATTTGCTTGGCCATATGTTCCCTCCTAATCTACAACTGCTGCAAGGCTCTGTGCGGCAGGCGGTGCTGTGAATGTTTTCTTTGCATTATCCCAAGTTCCTTTCACACGATTGCCCTCTTTGTAAATTGTGAATGGAATTTGAATGCCACTTGTGTCTCCGCCGAAACTTGACGGGATAATCTTTACATCTTCACGATAAGCCCATACAGTTTCAATACCATCAGTGCCTTTTTTCAAGAGGACATCAACCATTGTGGTTTTGCATCCATCCCCGGTAATACGCTCATTTGCAATTTCAGCAATCTTTTCAGACAGTGCATCGTCATACTCGTAATAAAATGGATCCACTTCTGCCTGCGGTTCGTAACCAGAATGCACTACGGATGTTTCCCCCCAAATATTGTGCTTAGTTTCCACATCAGGGTTCAGTTCTTCGTTGAATTCTTCCAGATCTTTACCTAAGCGAGCGTAAGCTGGTGTTCCGGATCCGAAAGAAGAATCTAAAAAATGAGCAAGATATTTTCTTTCAATCATCAAAAAGTCCTTTCTGCCTACAATTTTTAAAAGGCTATATAGGCTAGCGGCTGCCTTCCATATTGGCAGTCGGTTGTTAATCGAGTTTTTTCGAGTGCTATTCGAGTGTTACCACTTTTCCCACTCGTATTTGTATTTCAATGTGATTGGCAAAAGCCAGTCCTGCACACCATTTTCCTGTGGCTGCGTGCCATAAGAATTATCACGAGTGATGCGTTCAATTGTTCGTCCACGGGAAAGTTCTGGAAAAGCAGATAAACGTGTCTCAGTGCCATCTATGGTAACTGGCTCCCGGCAAATCCACTTTCCAAGATTATCTAAAAATCTCTGCACGGAAAGTTTCTGCCGTTCCTTATCTGAAGCTGTGCGGTAAACTACGATAAAAGGATACTGGCACACTTGGTGCATCATACCGCAAACATCCTCTTTTTCTGAATAGATTAGCGCCCCGGCATCCGCATAAAAGGCAATTCCACTGTCCGTTCCAAGTTCCTCATATTTGATTTTTTCGCCATCATGCAAGCCCGGATACTGATTAAGCAGTGATTTCATGGCATCTGCCAGAATGTCCTTTCCATCTGCATCTTTTCCTATTGGCTTATTATCATCCATAACCGCTCCTTACTTTGCCAGAATCTCAAAATGCGGTATCAGACTATACGGTCCGCCCACGCTGGTGATCTTGAATACGTTGTCCCGGCTCTGGTTCATATACTGGTAGAATCCGCCCCGGTAATCTTCGTCATTCACTATGCCTTTATCCCAAACACCTTCCCAGAAAAAGTCTGTCCCAGGTGTAAATGTAATAGTTTCTGGCAAAAGATCATTTGTTTGCTCTCTCCACATGATCGGCGGAACATAAAGCAAAAGTTTTGAGTCCGCAGCTATCTTTGCATCATTCCCAACTCTGCAATAGCTCACATGGAGTTCAGAATTATCGGAAGAATCTATGCCATATCTTCTGATAATTGCCCCTCTATCTGTGCTCAAATCGACATTGGATAACACATGAGGATACCAGTACGCATTTCCTGTCGTGGCTGATTCGTAATAATTAAAAATCGTCACAATCTTGCTACGCATGATACCCTCTCCTTAATTTATTCTTTCTGCGTTGTCTGCTTGATAATCTGATTCACACCAGTAGCTGACAATCCGTTAAACATACCGACTGCAACTGCCGTAATATAATCTGTTGCCGGAAAGTCCGGGATAACTCCCATTCCGACAGCTCCAAGAATCCCACCAATGACCGCCATGATTACCGGGATCCATTCGTCGGAAATTTTGTTTGATGCCTTACAGCCCATTCCTACGATGTAGCAAATCATAACGATTGCTATACATGAGCCTAATGTTGAAATGTCCATATAATCACTCCTTTATGCTCCAAAATTCAGAGAAAAAGGCTCTCGTAAAGCCTTATATATTTCTCTTTCAATGTCATCTTTATATGCCGTTGTAAGAACACCGCCGACATTTATAGTCATTGTTTCTCTCAAAATCGGTTGTGATGCTTTTTCTGCGATGCTTGTACCGTTCCAACACTGCTTTTTGTTTGGACAGCTTTCACAGTCTTTTCGCATATCTGAATAAGCCTTTTTATTGCAAATCATACTCACACCCCCGCATATAAAATTGGTATTCCTTCATCTGTCCTTACTCCCATCAGAAGCGGTAAAGCTGTCTTTAAGAGTAAGTCATTCGTTTTCTGCACATCTCCGGCGGCGGCATACACTGCGCTCCATTCCTTTGCACTCGCTCCAACCTGTTGAGGTGTTGCGTAAGAGATGGATTCACTGCCAGAACTTACAGATGTTACAATGCCGGTAGTGCTACCACCGGACCCGGTTGTGGTTGACGTCCCACTGGCGGCGGCATTAGTAGCATTCTTTTCAGCAAGTTTAATCTGATGCATTAATTCAGCCAGTGAACAGACCGCCTTTTTAATACGTTTCTGTGAACGCTTATCAGCTGGCAGTCCGTCCACCAAATTATCAAATGTCAATGTATCAATAAAATCACTGGCTCTGTCTGCCAGACGATCAAAGTCGGATTCTGGCACGACATTGCCATAATAGGATTCTGTGTAAAAATCATAATCAACATATGCCATGCCAGATCACCTCACTACCCTCTGGTCTTGATCCGGGCAATCGGAATGGCCTTGATCGGGAAGTATTTCTTTGTTCCTGAAGCATTGTTGTTAGCAAGTTCCCAGTTTGAACCAGCTTTGAGCTGATCGTCTGTAGGAGAAACAATGCCAGAATTTTTGAAAGAAATGCCGTAAGGTGAGAAAATCTTTCTCTGTCTGGAATACAGTGTATCTTCTCCGCCATTCTTTTCTGGGTCTCTGTCCATCTCGTAAGGAACCTTTGCACCACAGTTGGTATACTCGATTGCTCCTGCTCCAAGAACATAGGTTGTATAGATATTGCCTGCCGGAAGAAGTTTGACATAGTCTCCCTCGGCTACATCTGGAATATCTGTGATTACCGCTGTTTTTGCAACCTCATATACGCCGGTTCCGTCTGTAGTAACTTTCAGTGCTCCCTGATCAGTCTGAGTTGTTCTCACATAGAGCGCTTTGGTTTCTTCTACCGGCATATCATCATCCACAAGAACAGTTCTTCCATTCAATGTTGCCAGTGTTAAATCTCTCTCAATTCCATTGGCATCCGTGTACTTCATGTACGCCAGCAGCTTCAAGTTCTCCAGATCTGTTGCGATCTTAGAATGCATAATGGACAGGCTGAACTTCGCTTTATTGTCACCAAGAGCCTTCTGAATAGCGTTGTTTAATGTGGTCTCTTTGAAACCACTTTCTGGATCTGAAGATACATCATATGTGTGACCATTGACAAACTTCAGATTTTCTGCTCCTGTCATAGAGAAAATTCCGTCCAGAACTGCAAGAAGTGTAGCCTGGTCAATATCATCCCAATACTCAGCAACTTCCTGCGCTGCCGGCATGAAATCTTCACCGGTAATGTCAGAGGAAAAATCTCTCTCTGTCCATCCATGAGCGCGTCCCACTACAACTCTTCCATGTGTGAACGTGTCTCTGGAATCTGTTGTAATGTCGGTTGATCCATCGTAATTGTCTGGTGTTCCGCCGATTCTTGCTTTGATCGGAACCGTGATATAATTACCACCAGTCTGATCAGGAAGCATGGCAGCATACTGAGATTTCTCTACAATAGCACCAGATTTTAACAGTTCATTTCTTTTGAGGTTTGGCACAGTATCAACATACGCGCCAAAAACTTCGCCGTTAAAATTTTTGTTATCAAATAATGGCATAAAAAAATCCTTTCTACCTATAACTATTAAAGGTAATTAGGTAAGCAGCGGTACTCCACTCGTACCGCCGGTTGTTATTAAGTTACATATACTGTTTGATATCCAGATTCGGATTTTCGTTTTTCATCCTCATCAGTTCAGACATTGAATACTTCTGCCCTGCCGGTGGCTGTTTACCGCCTGCTGCAGTTGTAAAATGTGCTGCATTCTGCTGTGCCTGCCTCTGCTGTTGATCCACGAAAATACCTGGTTTCTGGTTTCCGTCCTTGTCAGTAACCATTTCTTTAAAAATGTCGCTGATAGACTTTCCTTTTGCAGAATCATCATCAAGAGCCTTAACAAGAGCATCCCGGTAATGGTCCGATGTGATGTCATTCAGGAATTCGTACAGCTTATTGCCCTTTTCATCAGTAGATGAAAGAAACTCATTCACAGTCTTTTCTACTTCGATCTTTCTGGCATCTGCTGCTCTTGCCGCTTTTTCATCATGCAACTGAGTAGTGAGTGTGGAGATCTGCCCTTTCAGATCATCTACATCGACGTCCTTAAATCCGTCCAGTTTGGTCTGAACAACATCGAGAGAGGCTTTGTACTCATTCATCTTTTTAACTACTTTGTCGTACTCTCCAGCATTTTTGTAATGCTCTGAAAGTGATCTTTTAATCTCTTCTTTTTTATCTTCTGGGATCTCAATTCCAAAAGACTTTAAGGTCTCAATTAATTTCTGCATATTATTATCCTCCTGGCCGTGTTTATTGACCTGCCGCCGCAGGTAATGGATTAAGCCAGTTAGACCACTGGCAAGGTAATTGCAGGAGACGGATTCGGACCGCCGTTCTCAAGGGTATGAACCTTGCGAGATTCCACTTCTCCATCCTGCCATAACTGGCTTTCGCCAGTTTACGAGGTTTTGGCAAAAAAACTATAAGGAAGTGTCCCGTCCTACCAACGGGATGGTGTACCCCGGAAATTGCATCCGCTTTTCAACCTCTGCGCCATAGTGAAAGATCGTATAACACACTGTAAGGAGAAACCTGTCATCGGTAACTGGCGCATTTCTAATAAGGGAGTACACCTTATACTATAAGAAAGGAGGAAAAGAAAAATATGTCAAACCCTTTCGGGTTTATACAGCATTCCCGATTCCAATTAAATTATAACAAAATGCTGGTGGCATTCATCTGCACATCAATCAGATAGCATCTTGATGCGCCTCATAATCTCTTCTTTTTCATCCCGAAAATCAGAATCCACCATCATTGCAGAAAGCATGTCGTAGATTTCCACCATGAGTCGTCCAAGAGCTTCCATTAGCTTATCTTTATGCTGCTGATCGCCATTGGTTTGATACGCCTGTTTTGCGGCGATATAGCCATCATACAAGGCATCAATATTATGATCGTACCGTCCGTTACTGTACTTTTTGATCACATCCTCTGTAACTTCTGCAACAGTCTCAGATGTTTTCCACTCACCACACATCTGTTTCAAATTGCAAATGGTTGTGGTCAGCTTAAAAGCTACATCCAGATTACTGTTTGTAAGCTGCTTTTTGATATTCTGTTCTTCAATTTTCAGTTGATTTTCCAGGATTTTAATTAGTTCTTTCATTTTTTCACTTCCCAATCGAATATTTCACATAGTTTCTTTTTATACGTGTCATGAAGGCATTGCTGAGATTCTGTGATATATATCATGTCATAACCAGAAGAAATCAGATCAATAATGATTCTTTCCAGTTTTTTTAACTCTTTGTCTACATCTTCCACAAGCTTTTCCACCATGATAGCATCTGCTACTGCTCCCATCTCACGAAGTCGTGAAGAATAGTGTTCATACAGATTCTTAGTTTCCGATTCCCACCCATGATATTGATTAAATCCGTCCTCAATGCCTTTCTGCTTCGTGGACTTGCCAACGCTGATCCTATTCGCGGACTGCCAGTTCTCCGGTATCATGGAAATCTGTCCAGAATAAGTGTCAGGTATCAGCTTACCGTGATGATTGATGTAATACTGATTAAGTTTCTTCCTTTCCAGGGATTCCGCAAAATACTGATATTCATGTAGTTTCTTATATCCTTTCATCCAAAGGAAGTCGAAATAATCCGACATCTGGTCATGAAACATAAGAGCCGCAATCATGCGGGCGTTGATCTCGGAAAAGATTGCTTCCACACTGGCAACGTCCTTTTTGCTCTTAAAGGTAATCATACCGATCACCTCCTATGAAATCTTTTTAATGATGAGGTTTGCGTCCTTGACAAGGACTGCTCCGGTGGAAATGTTTCCAACAGATACAGTAAGAGATGTTCCTGCTGGTACTGGAACCAGCGTGTCTGCGCTTACATTCTGATATACGTCTGCTGTAACGACTGTATAGTCCATCTCTGTTCCGCCAATAGCTTCTCCGTTCAGCTTAAGCACCAGTGCTGTTGCACCAGCCGCAGAAGCCGTCACATTTGCGTTAAACTGAAGTTCTACCGCCATCGGCTGATTGCTCCTGTTTGTGATTGTAAACAGTCCACTGCCCTCAATATGATTGAGCCATCCGTTCTGGCATCCACATCTGCGAGATTTTACCCTTGTTCCAGTAAAGATAACATTCTGATTTACACTGATCTGCTGTGCATCTTTTGCGATTACATTTAACATGATTATTCTCCTTTTAAAAAATAAGGGGCAAGCTCCACGCCTACCCCTGTTATTTGCAAGACTACTTCGTAGCAATGGATTCTTCCAACATGCTAATTATTCGGTTTTGATTCTCGATGATCTTATCCAGGTATTTTCTGTCCTGCTCCTGCAAGTGCTTCGCTATGTCTGCGTTGCTCGCCTGCGACAAGTCACTTTCGTAATTCATCACCTGTAAGAATACGCCGAACAGGTTTAGCATATCTAGGTAGGACAGCTCCCGGCTGATCACAGTACGTTTCCGCCGTTACCGCAACAACCGCCGAACCCGGTCATGTTGTAAGCAAAGTAAGGGGAACAAGTAAGATAAGCCGGTGTAGGTGTCGGACGAACCGCATCAATGATGGTACGTGTCTGTGATACCTGGCTGATCTGATTGTAAGCATTCTGCAGATCACGATCCCGGTCAGCAATCTTATCTCTAAGTCCCTGGATGGTGTTCTCCTGCATGAGCTGGCGTGTTGCCTGTCCGTCTGCAAGGACAGTTTCCTTGATGTCACAGCAGCACTGCGCAAGCTGTGCCTGCATGTTCTGCGCCATCAGTGCTGCATCATACCGGCTCTGTAAGATCTCTTTCTGTTCTTCACAGCAACACTGCTGAGACTGAGCTCCTAACTGCTGCATTCCGAGCTGTGTTGCATATCTGTTCTCAAGTACATCTCTCTGTGTCTGGCAAGCGGTATTGGATACATTCTGGTTCGTGTTAAAAATGTCACGTTTGACAAATTCATCAGAGATAAAGTTGTCCTGTACTCCACTCTCAACACTACCGCGGTTCCATCCGCCCATCATAGGGAACAAGAAAGCAATCAGGATAATCCAGATCCACCAGCCTCCTCCACCCCACATATCATTACAACCATCATTGTTTCTCGTTACGGCCGCTACATCTGCCGCACTAAGCATTGTTCCATCTGTCATAGTAGTTGTCTCCTATTCATTTATTTATCAAGCCGTGTGCACACCAGCTGTGATACCATCGTATTGTTGATGTCAACAAAACCTTTTTGCCAATGTTGGCATTATGGTTTCAGAATCCCCGTAAACTGTGCCGGATCTATTCCGTTTTGTCTGCAGCCATTCTCAAAAATCTGCTGTGGGTTCTTCCCCTTGCACAAGTCCATAGCCTGCTTAATATTTGGATTGGTCTGCGCCATCTGATTCAATATTGCCTGTGGATTACCGGATTTCTTGATCTGATTTACAACCTGCATTGCCTGCATCATTGCGGACATTGGGTTGTTACCCCCGCCCATTCTCCCGATCATACTCATTAATGGATTCATTCCGATACCTCCTCATCTGGCAGTTCTCCTAAACGCTTTAATAGAGCATCAAATTCTTTTCGTGTAACATAATCACCATTGGCACTGTTATTTTGATTCTCAGCCGCTCTATGAGCTTCTGGCTGTATTTCCATAAACTGAAATGCCTTAAATGTTGCACTTCCCATACCATCAACCGACTTTACATAGAATATTGGATTATTATTGTCCATCATCCATGCAGTGTGTCCTGGCTGTACAATCTGGTTCCTTGCTCCCTCGATACCAGTTACCTGTATCCAGTTGACATTTGATGTGGGCGCTTGCATCTGCTGAGACTGTCCAGAGTACATTCCCATCTGCTGATTTCTCTGTTGTTCAAGCTGATTGATTCGGTTCTGTAACATAGCCTGCTCATTCGCAAACTGCTGTGGATCTATCATGTTGTAAGGGTACATAAGGATACCTCCTATGCTTATTTCTGATTATATTTTTGCACGATTCATTCTCCGTAAAAAGTTCGAAAAAGTATCAGAAAAGTATTGCATTATCACGCAATGCGTGGTATACTATAATCATCAAAGGAACGGAGGTCGGAAAATGAAAAATAAAATTTTAGAAATTCTTGAAAATTCAGATTATGAAATTTTAGGTGTTAGAAAAGACGATAAAATATATAATATTGGCGATGTTGTAGAAAATTCACACCAACTTTTTCAAGATCCACAATATACAGACGATTCCTGTCAGGAGCTTTTATATCCGTACATCTCAACCGGATGTTATGCCGGTTTTTACGATGGTGGAGAATTAGACGGTGCATGCGCACTTGAGATCAGAAAAGATAATATTGACCAGATCATTAATGATATTAAGCAGTATGACGGAAAAAATATGTATCTTATCGCTGGGAACTATTATTCATACGGCAACGATGAAAATGAAGTTATTATAAGAGAAGCTGAGGTTATAGAAGTTTTCTGACCACATAGCTAGGAGACTGGAGCAAAACAAAGTTGAAAAAATGTTATAATTGCGGAAAAGAGATAATTGGACGAAATAAATATTATTGTTCGCATAAATGCCGGGCGGAATATATCAAAAATGCAAGGAAGTGCGTTATATGTGGAAAAAAATTCTTTGCATCTCCAACATCTGGAAAGAGGACATGCAGTAAAGAATGTGAAAAGATAGAACGCTCTAAAAACGGAAAAATTGGGGCATCTGCTGAAAATTTAAAACTTGCACAGGATGCAGCGAGAATCAGTCCAAATAGTGGAAAATTCGAAACCAACGCAATAGCAAAGAGTTGGGTTATACAATCCCCAGACGGAAAGCAGTATGAAGTCAACAACTTGGATCTGTGGGCGAGAGAACATAGCGATATATTGCCGGGAACACCACTGCAATTTTCCGATGGCATAAGGAAAATAAAAATGACACTACAAGGGAAGCGAAAAAGAGGGTGCTATCAGTATAAAGGTTGGTTATTGATAAACTGGAGTGAAGAAAATAAGGCAAGAACCAAGGAGTGTCAAAATGAAAAAGTATGAAATCATAGAACGAATGAGAGAATTAAGATATGTAGACAGAATGAATATTGAAAGAGGATGTACCAGCCTGGAACCCGATCAGGAATTAATAAAGAGCTTCGATTCGTTAGAAGAGGCAAAGGAGGAACTGAAAAAATATAAGACAGATATAAGCAAATTCAGTGTTGCCTCGATGAGATACTTTGCAGTAACCGAATACTGCATTGAGGAAAATGAATACGATGAAGATGGCGAATTGGAATCTGAGGGTTCTGTATGGGAATATTCGGAAATGAAAATAGAAGTAGTAGAAAAAGGGACATACGATACACTCGCCGTATGCAATAGTTATCGAGAGGCAGAAGAGAAAGCGGATCAATATGAAGGTGATAGAGAAGCAATAATTATGTTTTAAATGCCAGAGGAGAACTGTATGATAATAAAAAAATTATACAAATGTGACAAATTCCACGGATATTCCGTGATTACCGGAACTGACGGAAAGAATTATATTTTCCTTTCTGTTCCGTTCAGAGCTGTCGAAGAGAAAGATTTGAAAGAAATGCAACACATCCCAACTGGGTATCTTCAAGAAGAAGCTGAGCCATATATGTACAAGTTCTACGGGTTCCAGAAAGAAGAACTAACTACTGTATCTATATCTGATCTCCGTTCATTAATCAGGTTATCAAGATCTGAATTTTCCCGTAGATATGGCATCCCAATCAGGACCATGGAGGACTGGGAAGCTGGCAGGCGAACGCCGCCCGAATATGTAGTATCTCTTCTGGAAAGAGTAGTAAAAGAAGACATCAAAAAAGAAGAGAACAATTAAGCTCTCTTCTTTTACTTTTTAGTGCATCAGCAATTTGACTGCCGTTGCAATCCATCCGACTGCTGCCACTATGCAAGCGGTTCTCCACCGCTTAGTCTGTGCTTTTGCTTCTTTGATTACATCAGAAGCGAGATTGAAGTTATTCATCATTGTACCTCCGTGATCTATGCTATATTCAGTATATAGCCTGTTCACGGAGAATAGCAAGATCCTTTCAGCTTACTTTTAATATTTTCCGATTCACTCTCCTGCTGATCCGCTTGGCAGTGGATATGCTCACATTCATCTTTTCAGCGCATTGTTCAAGAGGCACACACTTTGCCCGTAGTTCGAATAATGTTCGTTCTGATTCTGTAAAATTGCAAGTGTCCCGGAAATAATCCAGCTCCGGAACTGTAAAATCATAAACATTCACAAGCCCGTACCTCATCCATGCTAGCGCTGATTCTGCGCTAAATACTGTGTAAGTTTCTCTCTCGTTTTTTTTAATTGATCTGTGTTGTTGCCGCTGATCTGACTGTCCAACATAGTAGACAGTACCTCAAGAATCATAGAATCCCTTTCTGAGATCCGCTTCAATGTCTCAAAGTCCTGTCTGTCATGCTGCTCCAGCACTTCTACCCTCTCATTGAGTTTAATAGCTGGTGATATCCATTTATGGATCACTGCCACAGCGCCGCCAATTAAAGAAATTCCGCCACAGATAGAAAGTATCTGCTGTACCATATCCAACCAATTCATGAGTTATATACCGCTTTCTGCTTATATCGTTTAACACCAGATTTGCTTCGTCGTTCCTGATCGTATCCGTAACCAGCCACCTTGTTTCGCTCATACTGTGGAGCCATATTGTTCCGGTCACAAAAATCATTGTACGCTTTGTTCTGCCGTGTCAACTTATACGATAATGCATCGTATTTATTCTGTATAGCCGCTTTTTCTGGTGTCCCATCCGGCAACATATTCAATTCTTCCTGCATCGTCAGAAGTCTACGCTTGGTTGCCCTGATCGACCGTTCCATTTTTCGTTGCTCCTGCATCAGATCATATTTCTTCCGGTTTTCTTCTGTGCTGATCTTCAGATTGCCATTTTCATCCAGATACGGATTATGCAGATTCTTGTCCCACATCTGATGGCTGTGCCGGCAGTTGTACCCATGCAGTCCGAGAGGATTCACCACTTTCCCTTGTCCGGTAACTGGATCAATGTTGTATCCTGTGGATTCCAACAGATTTGGATAGCCCGGTTCTGATCCACGTATCCGGTATACTTTTCCTTGCCAGTTTTCGTGACCAGCACAGTACGGTTGCCCCTCTTTCTGTGGCCTGGCTCCGGTGTGAGCAGAGATCAATACATATTCGCTCTTTGTCTCAATGATATACTGATTTGTAACCTGTGCGGCTGTCTGATTCATGGATGTGACAACACAACATCTCACAGCAGCTTCCAATGTTCGCTTTGTGCCGGTCGGATATGTGACCATCACGCCACGTCCGGCATACCGATCTATTACATCTGCTGTTGCCTGCGTGTAACTTTCCGCTCCTGCTGCCACTCTCATCTCTGCTTCGTCCATCAGATTGATAAGATCTTTCTGTGCCTGATCCATGGTTGTTCTTGTAAGGTTGGACAGTTCACCAAGTGTCTTTCTATACTCAGCATCCATAATCTGGATCACAAGCGGATTTTCCAGTGGCGGTGATACCACAAGCCCCATCTGCTTCAAAGTCTCTTCGTCACTCGCCCACGATGCCAGAACAGCGTTCTGCAATATCTTCCTGAGTTCAGCCCGGCTCATATCCATATATTCAGATAATCTCTGTTCTATGTATTCCCGGCTTTCTCCCATCTTCTGTAGCCGGTACAATAACCGATCTGCTGTAGCTGTGAGCTCCCCAGCATTTACCAGGCGCCGGGTGATGTCGTGCAGTATGTCATCTTCCAACTTCCGGAAGATTTCTATCAGACGGTCCTCTTTCCTCAAAAAGTAATCCGGCTCCAGCATCATTCCACCAACTTTCTTTTTACCAATTCTTCCCAGTCTCGTAAATGCTCCGCCTTTGCCAGCTCGAACCACTTTGCACCGGTTCCAGGTTCATGATATTGTAACTTTCGCCCAGTCGGGTATTTTGTTGGCGGTGACCACCAGCCTGTTATATTACCCTCTGCATCCTTAATTGGGATATTGGGGCCGTATACCTCGCCCATGTACTGATAGTGTGCGTATGGAGCATACCATTCGATAGTTCTGCCTGACATTCCATCCGGGTATCTGACCTGTGATCTTAACGCTCCCTGCTGAAATGGGATGTATGGTGTGCTATCCTTTACAATCTGCTGATTCAGGGCTATCTGTGCTCGATCCAGATTACCGGTTATGCGATCCAGATTCAGCTCTATGTGTACGCTACCAACATGGTTATTGTTCTTCATAGTTATTCATCTCCGTCAGATTTGTAAATGGGATTTTTATTCCACTGTTTACTACCTCTATGTGTTCTATCTCCCATTTTTTCCCTGTTGACTGCTTCTATAAGCGTATATCCTTTTTTTAAATTCCTACTCAAATTTTTATAATTCACATCATAAAACCTCGCCCACTCTGCAAGAGTTTTCTTTTCTCCTGCATATCCAATAACTTTATTATTTCTTTTGTTATTTGCATTTTCTTGCTTAGTAATCCATCTGCAATTTTCTGGACAATAGTCACCATTTACATCTATTCTGTCAATTTCTAGTCCATCTTCATATCCTGTTTTATGAGCCCAGTCAAAGAATGTTTTCGGATTATGCCATTCTTCACATAACTTCACTCCCCTTTTCCCGTAATCACAGTAAGATTTACTTTTTGGATTTTCACATCTATTTAATATAGCTCTCCACACAAGATATAATTTTGTTCCTGTTTCTCCATGTACTGTTTTCTTTTTTGCAACTACTTTATGCCCACATTCTATGCAACTTTTAGTATGCCCATTTCGCAAGTTGCTTCCTGCTACTATACATACATTTCCACAATCACATTTGCATAACCATTTTTTCTTTTTCCTTGGTTCATCAACAGCGATTTTTATAACTTCTAAATTACCATATCTTTTTCCTGTTAAATCAATTCTCACGCTCATAATGCCACCACCTTTATTTTACTTTGGTGATATAATCATAACATAGTAGAGGATTATTTTCTATTATTCTTCATCAAATAAGCCTTTTTCTTGCGTACTTTCTACTTCTTTTTGCATTGCCATGGCTTCTTCTTTTGTCATTCCCTCGAATTTCACAAAATACATCCATGCAGGAACTTTATTTTGAATGACATAATTCCACCAGTTCTGCTTATCGATTTCATAAGAATATGTAATGTCCCCAAAATCATAATTGACTTCGTAGGCACCGACTGGTGCAAGTCCATAAAGATCAGCATGCACATTCATTGCGTAGATGGCTCCGTCAAGACAGGATTCCAGTTTATCACGAACATCCTTGATAAACTGTATTGTCCTCTGCTGTTCTGCTTCTACCCCTGTAGCCGTCTGAATACCACTAGATTCATTGAAAACGAAATACCCGTTAGAGAATCCAATCTTGTACCCCAACTGGCTTAAAAGAGCGTTTATGCCGGTGATTCTGGTATCTGTGTTGAGTTGCGGGTTGATTTCCCGATAGAATTCTTTATCTTCCTGACCGAATACATTTTTCACATAATGGGGAAGCTTCATTTCTTTTTTTCGGTTCTCATTATATTTTGTATTCCTGCCTTTGATTGGTGTTCCATCCGGGATCAGCAGTCTATCATCTGCCAGAATAATCTTTTCAGAATCGAATATCTCACCGGCATTCCGGCTATATGCGCTATCAAGGTCTTTCAGTTCTTCGATAGCTTCCGCAAAGATCGGCAATCCCAGGACGGTATTTAAATCAAGATTATTCGCCTGTGGGGTACGGAATACTCCAAACATCGGACTGTCAATACTCTCATTATTCCCTTTCAGAATTGGCGGCGTGTCTTCCATCAATCCTGCCCATTTCGTTTTACTCATAGCAATCGGTTTTCCGATGCTATCTGGTGCAGATGATACATATGTTCGGTTACTGATGTAGTACGGGGATACCTTAATTCCATCAACCTCGCTATCCACAAACCTGTGATACTCAAGCCGTGTGTAGTATTTATCCCCATCTGCATACTGGTCCTTAAAGATAATTCCTCTGATTTCTTGATTATCGCAATCAGTCAGTGCCACATCGAGCGGTGTGAACATATCGAATCCAGTCCCGTTCGGCTTGATAAACACAGTGCCATAAGCGCATCCATATTCCACCCAGTGGCGAATCTGAAAATATATCTTATCAATCTGCTCCTGGAGCCATGTAGCTCTCGCAGATCCATCGATCTGTATTCCGATCGCCAGTGTCGCAAGTCTGGCTGTTTCGGAGCACACAGACTTTGCAAAATTGATAGTCTTGATTCTATCGTATGAGCTTATCCAATTTGGTTTTCCTGCATATATGTTCGCACATTTCTGTATCATTGCTTCCATCACGGGTGATTCAATTATGTCCGTCCGAAAGTCTTTCTCTGCCTGATTTTTAAAAAACATCCCTATCCACCTTTTTAGTGTTGTTATAAGTCCCATTTAGTCATCCTCAAACTCTATCCATTCAGCAGGAACTTCTAAAATTTTCCCGTCCATACTTACAAGTGCAGTAGTTGATAGCATAGAGCCTAGCTCATATCCTCCAAATTTTCCCTCTTCGCCAGTAAGAAATTCTTTATATTTTAAGAATATCGCGCTCTTAGAAATACTCGTTTTTATAATGATTTCTTGTCCATTTGAGACTACTTTGCTTTTCATAGTTTCGTTTGGATTCGCAACAAAGCATTTTCTTCTCATTATGCACCATTCCCTCTTTTTCTCCACAAAGGTTCTGTAGCGTACCGGCTTGCATCTATCAGATGGTTATCATGATCCGGATAACCGGTAATGATATTCCCGTCCTTGTCTCGCTCATACTCATAGCCTTTAAATTCATTACAGACATTTGGTGTTCTCGCCGGATCCATAACCAGTTTTCGTTTCTGCCACCACTTCATAGAGTATTCGATGCTCCCAGGGCCCTTAATAGCTCCTCTGGCAGCCAGCCCATAGTCTCTGTAGTCTGTTACAGATTTTGGCTCTGCAGAATCACAAGTGATCTCATAATCATCATATCCTCGCCGTTTGATTTCTCCTGCTGTCCATTCGTTCGATTTCTTGTTCTCATAGATCTCATCTATGAAGTATATTGTCTCTTTGTCTGCATCGTAATACAGCCGCACAAATGCGTACTGGTCAGGGAACCATCCCCAGTCAGTGCCTTGGTAAATCCGATCCATGTGGCTGATCTCTTCATCTGTGATGGTTCGCTCTTCAATGAATTCAAAGACATTACCACCATTTCCGTTAGCTACACCCATGTATTCATTATTATAGGCATCTGGATTGGTTTCTTTCAGATGCTCTGCATCATTCAGAAAGATTTCTCCCAGCCATTCTTCCGGTACATCCTTGTATGTGCTACGGCACACAAGAGCTTTTTCATCTTTCTGTTCCGCTTCTGCTGTATACTCATTAGCCCAGTTATTCTTGCTCCTTGGCGGGTTGAATGATTTGAATTTATAGGCGATATCACCACCTCGTAATGCGGACTGCTGGATGTTACGAATTTCTTCTGGTCCTGCAAACTGATCTAGCTCCTCAAACCACACTATACCAATGTAGCCAAACTCTGGTTTGATGGACTTAATCTTTAGCGGATCATCTGCGCCACGGAAATAGATCTTCTGACCGGTTGCCTTGTATGTAATCTCCATTGGGGATACCTTGCAGGTAAATTCCTCATTCAGATCGAGTTTGTCTATTCCCCATTTCATTTGTGCATATACAGAGTCTTTGATTGTATTTCCAACCTTACGCAGTACCAGCGCATGGATATTTGGGTTGTTTTTCATCAGTTCCGGTATAATGCAGGAAATCCCGGAGGACTTGGTAGAGCCTCGTCCCCCAGGCAAAATGTACTCTGAATGTCTACCGCTACGGACATCTCGTATCATTGGATGGAATACATCAGCGATCACATCCAGATCCATGTGATAGATTCCGGCTTTTCTGGCACGTTCTTCTGCCTTTTGTTTCTCTTCAAACTGTTGTTTGATAGTGAGGGCCTTTTCCAGATCATTCGCTGCTTTCAGCCGGTCACCTGCTCCAATGTCGAGGCCGAATGCGTCTTTCTCTTCCCCGCGCATCACACGGCTCCTAAACTCCTGTATCTCCTTCAAATCACAGATACGTGATGATTCGATCTCTTTTTGCCGCTCTGCAATATAGGCGGCTATATAGGGTTTTTTTAAGTTTTCAGCACCTATATATGCCGCCGTCTTTTTGCTATATCCAGCCACAATCGCCGCCTGTGTCGCATTCCCGCCATTCCGTATGTATTCATCTGCAAAAGCTTTCTGCTTAGGTGTCAGTATCATGTTCCCATCCTTGCATCTGCTCCCAGATATCTTTTAAACAAAGTAACGCTTCTATCTGGGATGCTGTACTAATGATCTCATAGTCCCTTTCTTTCTGTCCTTTTTTGGTATGCTGCAGTGTAGATACGCTAAGGCAGTATATCGTTATCATCCGATTCTGTTCTTGACTGTAAAACTGTCTCTGGCTGATCTTTACAGGTAATCCGGTTTTCAGCAAAATCGCCTGCTGCAGCTTTCTCATTTTTAAATTCAGGTTCATGTTCTACCTCAATTATAGTTCTCATCACTTTCCCGTGCCTCTGCACTATATCCGCCGTGTCAATCGTAACCAGTCATAAAACTTCGCCATAGCTTTCCGCCTATAGCCGTAGAAATCATCTCTGGTGGCCGCTATGTATTCTCTCTTGTTAATCTCATCATAGCTCATGTTAAGAGTCATAGACCAGTACAGATACACTTCGATGCCGCAAGGGGCAGAAGCGATGCATATTTGCATCAGCTCCTGCCGTTCCTGTTTGTCCGCCATACGGCACATAGCAAGGATTTTTTTCTCATCCTCTGGAAACACGCCGTAGTCACTGAGCCTCTTTTTCCTTGTCCTCATTCTTTCTCACCACCTCATAAGGCTTCCTTCTCATCCATTCCAACGCTTTGCTGTCCGGATGTTTGATAGCAGGATCCGTGTTTTTAATCCTTGCTATCGTATCTTCGCTCTTCTTCTGTTTTCTCGTCCACATTTTCGCTCCAATCTATTGCCTGCCCGCAATTTGCGCATGTTTTTTCATCGTTCAACACTTTTTCACATGTTGGGCAAACATTGAACATTCCGATAGGAAACTGCTTTTTTCGCACTTTTCTTGGTGTCATTAAGGTATCCTCCTAAATCCATTGTATTTTTCTACCGCAAAACGGGCAAAACTTAAATTCCTGATATGAAAAATTATTTGGCACTTCACCGAATTCAAGCGGATCATGATTACATTGAACTTCAAATCTAGCATTATCAAAAGCTCCCAGCGCTGATTTCCATTTGCAGGTTTCGTATTCCTTTGCCATCATGCCACAACGTCTGTCCAATCAATTTTATTTTTACAATCTGTGCATTCTGCAAAAACCCACTCTTTTTCGGACGTCCAGTATGCCATCCAGCAAAATCTGCCATCTGTAACCAAATAGCATTCCGCATAATCTATTTTAATCTCTGGCAATCTCTCGCTGACCGGAATCCAGTTTGTAGCTTTTAAACGCTCAATAACTTCCTCCTGTTCCTCTTTTGTCTCGCAGTGTACTACAATGTCATAAGCATCATTGTATGTACTAAATGTGCCATCTTCATTCTTAATAAACAATATTTCATCTCTCATACTTCCACCTCGCTATCTTCTGTCTCATAATTCAAATTCAGCTCAGTTCCATCAATATTTCCGTTCAGCTTGTTCTGACAATGACACAATAACAGATCAAGTTCTTTCTTGTCCGTGATACCTTTCATGCGAACATAAGACAGTACTCTATCAACACTTTTGATTCTGTATTTTACGATAAGTTCTTTATATGTTTTCCTGATAGTCTCAATCTCAGATTCATGTCTTCTTATCTCGGCAAGTTTGTCTTTGCAGAAGTCATAATCTTCCTCAAGTTCTTGTTTACGGGCTTTTGCGACTTCTTCCGCAGTATATACTTTTGTTTCTGTCATACTTCCACCTCCAAATCTTCTGGCATCTGAAAGATTAATGATTCTTTTACCATTTCCGCATACCCTTTCAACACTTTGATTCCGACCGATACGCTATCAGGAGTTTTATAGCTTCCTGTATATGCCGCCGTTGCCAATCCTGTGTTGGTGATTTTCGATGCTTCAAAATCTGCATAGGCTTCCTGAATCATATCCAGTACTTTCATGGCTTTTGCTTTATCCGAATATTCTCCTAGCAGATAACTGCATCCGGTTATGTATGATGTTATAATTGTTTTTATAGGTCCTTCCGCAATTTCAGCGCCTGCCATAGAATTGAGATTAATCAATACTTCTCTATTCTGACTTCTGATTAACATTTTGCGTCCTCCTCATCGTATTCGCTCTTTAACATTCCAGCCTTAATCAGTTCATAGATAATGTCAAGGCTTGTTCTTTTGTCTCTATACCTACAATTTGGGGTTTTATGGATTCTCGGATCATCATCTTTCCAGTTGTTTATACCAAATACTTTATCGCTTACAAAAAGCATTTTGATTCCCCTGGAAACGCAAAGATAATAACATCCATGTTTCCCGTAATCTCCGACACATTTCTTGAAACCAAATCTTTCAAATTCTTTAGCCGGTACTGTTGGAATTAACATTTTGCGTCCTCCTTACCCGCATACATTTTTAATTGCTTCATCTTTTTAATAAACAATTTCATTTCATACCCTGTAAGACCTACGCAAGTATTTCCAATTTCTTTATCATCTCCTAAATCTGGATCATATGACTGCAAAATATGTCTACCAGATTTTTTGTGTAGAATTGCAACTTCCTGTGTGTATTCATATTTCTTGTCTTTTCTCTCATAGATACATCCATACTTATCCTCTTCTACTTTTGTAAATCCAATCTCTGCTAATTTCTCATCTACTGTTTTAAATAATTTCATTCCGCGTCCTCCTTATCTTTCTCACAGAATCCTCTGTGTTCATGCACTGAATACTCGATTCCACAGCTCTGTTTCATGTATGTGAGTTTTTCTCCTGTCAATTCGCATTTGTGTTTTCTTGTATTCAGATGCTTACAGGTTCCGTCACAGTAGCTCATTTCTTGTCCTTCTATTCCACTGTTCTCTTACAGCTATCAAATTTCTTCCAGAAGGATAACCTTCCGCCGGTACAGCGCAATCTGGATTGCCACACTTAATCATGTACATAATGCCGCCGCTAGCCCAACGTTCGATTATCGCCTTTCTTCCACAAAGTGGACAAGGTTTTAATTTATCCATTTTATATCCTCACTTTCCCATGCAAGTAACTGGCACGCTATTGTGCAGCCCTCCATGATTGATTTATCCAAACGCTACCTGTCCGTTATTTTGCATCAATAATGATTCCGTCCTGCATCGTACTGCCCTTTCATCTCCTCCAACTTCTTCTCCGCTTCCTCGTTGGTGAGAAATACTATTCTTCCAATATCTTCTAAACGATAGCAACTTTCTCCCATGTCTTCTTTGCCTATTGCGTCAAACCTTACAGCACGTTCATTTTTGTAACAGAGAAAATGAATTTCTGAAACAGTCATCGGAATAATCGGTTGCTTGGCTCCGGCATTCACTCTATAAACCGTGTCTCCAACCTTACACAGCAATCTCACAAGCAAGCCCTGTTCTTCTAAGTCTTTGTATTCCTTCAACTCTTTCTGCATTATCTCTAATTTAGCAAGCTCCAATCCAGTAAATGCACCGTTTTCTTTGAGTTCCTTTAATTCTTTTGGAGTGCCAATATCTTTATAAGATTTCAGTTCTTCTAACAGCTCTGCGACATCTTTCAACCAATACAGCTCCACGTCTTCGAAACAACATCCATAATTGTTTTGATGATACGGGCAGCCAATCGCTTCATTCCCACCGATATAATCTCTTAAATCCTCGCCAGTCCCACAGACTATGCGTTTATGCTCGTCATCTTCCATATGCATGAAGTTTTCGTGGTCTGCATAGCAATCGCCTTCCGCATCTTGGCTGGCAACACATCTAAGTGCTTTTATCATATCGTCAAGTGTTAATCTCTCCATCTACTTACCTCTCATTCTCCGCACCAGTTTTCCAGTGCGGATTGTTTTAAATAAAGTCCGATAAATTCATTTGTGTCATTTCTTCATCCAGACGTTTT
>ERZ1034980.338-NODE-338-length-36949-cov-13.933594_pt1 | contig 36949 bp, 41 predicted proteins | sample MGYA00520622_ERZ1034980 | MGnify/ENA primary metagenome ERZ1034980 (study PRJEB33766, sample SAMN09781791) | gut metagenome | biome: gut microbiome | host: Homo sapiens | place: Madagascar | study: EMG produced TPA metagenomics assembly of the PRJNA485056 data...
TTCATTATAAGTCTTATGGGGCTTTTTTGATACACTGAAAAAGCTCCATAATCTCTGTGGTGGATTTACCCACTATAGAAATTATAGAGCCAGGAGATTTAGCTATGGCTAAAGATTATACTGAGTTAGCTCAGGACATTGTTGCCCACGTTGGTGGGAAAGAAAACATTGTGAAACTTGTTCACTGTGTGACTCGACTTCGCTTTACATTGAAAGATGAAAGCAAAGCAGATGATGATTACCTTAAACAACGTGATGGTGTTGTAACAGTCGTTAAGGCTGGTGGTTAATATCAAGTTGTTATTGGAAACCACGTAACCAGATGTTTACGATACCGTTCTTAAAGTGGCTGGCATTGCTGGTGAAGGTGGTATCGATGTGGATGAAGGAGATGTACCAAAAGGTAATCTCTTTGACCAATTCATCACCTTGGTATCTGGTCTTTTCCAACCAATGCTGGGTGTGCTTTCTGCAGCAGGTATGATTAAAGGTGTAGTTGCCATTCTAGCAGCTGTTGGGGTTGCAAAAACTGACGGTCTCTACATCATTTTGAATGCTGCTGGTGACGGACTCTTCCCAAAAAAAGTTATTCCAGATGTGGTTAAGGTCTTCGTTGTTCCTTTCTGTGTTCTCTTTATCACAGTTCCACTCGCTTTCTTGGCAATCGGTCCAGTGATGTCTTATGCAAGTGACCTGGTTGGATTAGTCTTCACTTCAATTTATAGCTTTAGTCCAATTGTTTATGGTTTGATTCTTGGGGCTGCATGGCAAATTTTGGTAATGTTTGGTCTTCACTGGGGACTTATTCCACTTGTATTCCTTGAATTGGCACAAAACCACGCTTCAGTTCTTCTAAGCGCAGCTGTTTTACCAAACTTCACACAAGCTGGTGTTCTTCTCGCCATTATGATGAAAACCAAAGAAAAGAAAGTTCGCGAATTGTCAATTCCAGCATTCATCTCAGCAATGTTTGGGGTAACTGAACCTTCTAGCTATGGTATTACCCTACCAATGCGTACGCCATTCATTATTTCATGTGCGGTTTCAGCAATTGTTGGTGCTTACGTGAACTTCTTCAACGTAACATCTTACACATCAGGTGGTATGGGAATCTTCCTTTACCCATCATACATCAACCCAACTACACACAGCATGCATAGCGTTATTCACTTAGTTATCGGTACTGTAATTGCGATTGTGCTTGCTTACATTGTTCAAATGTTTGTTCCAGTTCCTTACCTTTACGGTGGATCAAAAGACGAAACTAAGGCAACAGTAGAAAAAGCGTCAGTTGCACCAAAGCTCAATAATGACACTATCACAGCGCCAATCATCGGTGAAGTTGTGAAACTTGAAAATGTTCCAGACCAAGTCTTTGCATCAGGTGCTATGGGACAAGGAATTGCCATCAATCCTACCGACGGTACAGTTGTAGCACCAGCCGATGCCGAAGTCACACTTGTCTTCCCAACTGGACATGCTATTGGCTTGCGCACAGAAAATGGGGCAGAAATCCTTATTCACATCGGTATGGATACTGTTTCTCTGGCTGGTAAAGGCTTCAAGAGCTTTGTCCAAGTTGGTGATAAGGTAAAAGCAGGTCAAAAACTTCTTGAATTCGATTTAGCGACGATTCGTGAAGCTGGTTTACCAATTATTTCACCAATCATTGTAACGAATTCAGCGAACTTTAAAGAGGTTCAAACAACCACAGAAGCTCGTGTTAATGCAGGTGATTTTCTTATCGCCACTGTAAAATAAAAGAAAACCAAGCATGCTAGTAATAGTATGCTTGATTTGAAGTATAAAATATAACCGCTTACTATATTGAGGAAGGAGTTCTTATGAAAAAGACATGGAAAACAGGATTTGTTTTAGGTTTGGCAAGCTGCTCACTCTTCTTGGCAAATCAAGTTAGGGCAGATGATTTGGCAGTTGCTATTAACCAGGTCAACCTAGGCATTAAAGGCTATGAATTCGGTCCAGCAGTTAAACATTTGATTGTATCTTTGGATACTCCTGTGGATAAGGTCTCTAAGGAGCAATTAAAAGTCACGACAGCAGGTGTTGAGCAGAAGGTGCAGTCGGTCTATTTATCAGACGCTAAGGGCAATAAAAGCAAGGATAGCAGTAGCCAGTTTGTGACCATTGAATTACCAGTTAGTTTCGATGTTAAGGCGAATGCGGGCGTTGCAACGCCATTCCGCTATGATTTGACAGATTTTCATAATCACTGGGTAGATGACTACACTGTATCAATAGCAGGGCTAGGAGTTGTTTCTGGTGATGCGCAAGCTACATTGGCTACGGAAGAAAACGGTATTGCCAATCGCGTGTCAACGCAGACTGATGCTTTTAGCAATCGTGGTTCTCATTCAGGTGTCTATCTCAATCCTATGACTCAGCAAGAAGAGGAGATTACGCTCCAGTACGCAGCTTATGAGCCACAGAAATTGGCTGATGGTGAGAAAAATCCATTGATTATCTGGCTTCACGGTCAAGGAGAAGGTGGCGACGACACCGATATTACACTTCTAGGAAATGAAGTGGTTGCCTTGGCTCAAAAATCTGTTCAAAAGCATTTCCTCGCTGGCAATCAATCGGGTGCCTACGTGCTTGCGGTTCAAACGCCAACTTATTGGATGGATGAGGGCGATGGTACGAATTCAGGTGCAGGAGATTCACGTTATACACAGGCTTTGATGGATACTATCAAGGACTATGTCGACCAGCATACAGATGTTGATACTAGCCGAATTTACCTTACCGGTGGCTCTAATGGTGGTTACATGACCATCAATATGGGTGTCCATTATCCTGATTATTTTGCAGCCCTTGTCCCTCAAGCGGCAGCCTATTCTTACTACCAATATGAACGCAACGACGACGGTACTTACAAGACTCAGCCAGACGAAAAGAGTTTATCAGGAGTATCAGCGATTCGCAAGGATGATGTTTATTTTGGGACAGACCAGATTAATGCTCTCAAAAATCAACCAATGTGGTTTATCCATGCCAAAAATGACACAGTTGTTAACCCTAAAAATTATGCCCTTCCAGTCTACAAAGCTCTCGTTGACAATGGTGCAAAAAACAAGTGGTTCTCATATTTCGAATCTGTCAAGGGTTCTGACATGAAGAATACCAATTATCTCGGTCACTGGTCATGGACTTATTTCTTCAACGATAAAGTGACTGGCGTCCAAAATGCTAGCGCCATCAAAAAAGCTAAAGGACTAAAAGGCTTTGAAGCCAGCAACAAAACACACGGTGGCTCAGCTAGCGCCAAAGTTGACGGTGAGACTTACCATAACGTCTACGATTGGATGAATGCACAAGTGAAGAAATAGATGGGGTGAAATCATGCAAAAAGTATTAAAATTGACTGCAATCGCTACAACTATCGCCATCGGTTTAGAAGGAGGTTTGCTGACAAGCAGTCACGTATCCGCTGCACAATTTAATGCCAAAGTTACTCAAAAAACAGTTCATGGAAGGATTAAAGGTGTCAAAGACACCAAAAATAAAGTCATCCAGTGGTTAGGAGTTCCTTACGCCCAAGCACCAAAAGGTGACCTACGTTGGAAAGCTCCGCAAGAAATGACTGATTGGGATAAAACACTAGATGTAACCAAAGCAGGAGCTAGCTTCATTCAGTTATCGAATGGGAAAGTAACAGGTTCAGAAGATGCACTAAATTTGGATATTGTTCGTCCTGATAATACCAAAAAAGATTTACCTGTAATGGTTTACATTCATGGTGGGAATAACCAGACAGGAACAGCACAAGAAATTAAGGGAAATACCTTTGCTAATGATTTGAATACAGTTTACGTATCAGTTAATTATCGACTTGGGGCTCTAGGATTTAATCCACTTACGGCTCTTAAGACAGGAAGTGCAGAAGAAAATTCAGGAAATTATTCTTTGTTAGACATTGCTGCGGCACTAGATTGGGTTAATGCAAATATTGAAACCTTTGGTGGAGACAAAGATAACGTAACCCTAGCGGGATTTTCAGCTGGCGGGCGTGATGTGATGGCTAGTCTAATTTCTCCAATTTTTAAAGGTAAATATGATAAAGCTATTTCTTTTAGTGGGGGAATGACTTTAGCGGATGAAACGGAAAGTCAGGATATTTTTGCTTCAGCTATCGCGCCACTGGTTGTCGAAGGTGGTGTAAAAACAACTGAAGAAGAAGCGAAATCTTGGTTACTGACCGGCGGTAGTGATGTTCACGATTATCTTTACGGTTTATCGGCTGAACGTTTAGCAGCACTTATGGGAAATGCGGGTATACGTATGAGTGTTTTCCCTCACCTTTACAAGGATGGAACAGTGATTCCTAAAGATGGCTTTGAAGGAGCAACATACAACGATGTTCCTCTGATGCTAATGACTGGTACTAGTGAATTTTCAATGTTTGCAGCTTATGATAATCGCTTCGTTGCAGACTTTTCAAGTAGTAATCTTTTTAAAGACAAAGACAAGCTTGCTCAGTTTACCTATGCAAAAACCTATGGTAGCCAACTATATCGTCTATCAAACACAGTTGATAGTGCCCGTCAGATGGCTGACAGCTACCAATCACCGATTTATATTGGAGAAATATCATACGGTGATAAGACAAGCTCTTTAGGTAAAACTTTAGGGGCATTCCATGGTATTTTTGAACCAATGCTTCAAAAACCTTCAAATTACAAGGCATTTATTGGTAAAGATTTTGAAACATCTGGTGCCAAAGAAATGTCTGCGGAAGTCAAAACCTACCTAAAAAACTTTTTAGCTAAAGGGAATCCCAACGGAAGAGACTTGACTAAATGGCAAAAATGGTCAGACCAATCACCAGTCTTATCAATTACGGCTAGCAAGAAAAAAGCTAATATTACAGCGACAACGGATACAGAAACAGCAGTTGATATTTTAGCTAAAATGGACGCTGACAAAACCTTATCTGATGAAGTGAAATCAGACCTTAACCAAACTGTCTTGAACGGTCGTTGGTTCAGCAAACCGATTGATGCTCGTCAGTAGTCAAAAAAAACAGCTGAAAACTTCAACTCAGCTGGTTTTAATATTGCGATGAATCAGGGTACGGCCGTCTTTTTTATTAGTAAATTGTTTGCGGTATTGGCTCGGTGTTGTTTTAAAATAGCGTTTAAATTGTCGATTGAAATTTGATAGGTTATTAAAACCAACAGCGTTAGCGATATCGATAACTGGCATGGTGGTGTTCATCAAGTGCTCGCTGGCTTTGCTGAGACGGACTTGGATGACGAATTCGGTGCAGGAAGTACCGGTATGTTGCTTGAAAACAGTCATGAAGTGCGTTTTGCTATAGCCGATGTAATTGGCAAGAAATTCGATGGATAAATCTTCCTGATAGTGGTTGTTGATATAATCAATCAGCTCGCGAATTTTTTCATTTTTACGGTAAGTATCGTTGGTATTTTTGCGGAGAACATAGCGGTGGTAGTAGAGGAGATAGACCAGTTCGTTCAATTTAGATTTTAGAAGAAGCTCAAAGTGCCGATTTTCCTCACGACTAATCTCAAAAATAGTCATCAAACATTGCTTGATGTCATCATACCCTGCCATATCTGGCTGAATACGTGGCACAAATTTATAGGTGCTGGTCTGCAATGGTTGCAAATAGCGCAAGTTCACTTGGTCAATAATGGAATAACCAATCATATCTAAATGAAATTTAAAAGTATCAGTCACATGAGGCTGATTTTCCAAGGGGTGGACAGAGTGCATACCATTGGGACGAATAAGGATAATATCACCTGCCTGACTATCAAAAAAATCATAATCAATATGATAGCGTGCACTTCCCTCATAAATATAGTTAATTTCAAGCTCCGGATGCCAATGAAAGAGAACGTCTGGGTGCCCATTTTTCACTTCAGAATGAGAAAATTCGTAAGGGAGTAGGTGCCTGTTGTCCTTAATATCATGCGTCATCGCATCTTCCAATAAAGTCATGATTAGCCTCTCTAAAACATAGGATAGTATTATTATATCAAAAACTTCTAAAAAGGTCATCTATCGTAGGATAGTATTATTATTTGATAGGATAATGCAAGTAAAAAAGCTTATCTGGGAATATAATAAGGATGTAAAGAAAACGTTTGCAAACGCGATTTCCCTTCAAACAAGACAATTAAAACGTTTTCGAAAAAGCTTAGAGCCGTATGGGAACTCCTAATCTCCTTGTTCCTGCATGGCTTTTTATTTTCAGAGAAATCCAGTATTTTTCACTTATTTTCCAATGAAAGTGCTACAATAAAGGTATGAAAAAAGGAGGAAGACATCATGAATGAATTGAAAAAAGTATTACTTGCAGGCATTGGATTGACTTCAATGACCATGGAAAAGGCGGATGCTTTTGTCAAAGACTTGGTTGAAAAAGGACGTTTGACTGTTGATGAAGGTAAGGAATTGCAGAGCGAATTGAAGCGCAAGGGTGAAGCGGAAGCTCAAGAGATTCTAAATAACCTTAATCAAAAAACACAGGCTGTCCAATATGCAACCAAGGAAGATGTCACTCGTCTCGAAGAAAAATTGAACAAAGTGCTTAGTAGCCTAACACAGGATAAAGATGAATAGGGAAGTTTATGGCAAATAAGCGCTTACGAGAAATTCTAGCAGTTTTCAGCTCAGTCGGCTTAACGACCCTAAAAGAAAATCGTAAACCCATGGAGGATCGCCTGGGACCCCAGAAATTAAAATCTGCATTCGAGCAATTGGGACCTAGCTTTATCAAAATCGGTCAAATTTTATCGACCCGTAGCGATTTATTACCAGAAGCCTATATTAAAGAGTTGAGTAAGCTCCAAGATGATGTTTTACCCCTAGAAAAAGAAGTGGTCATGTCAGCCATTAAGGTAGAAATTGGAGCACCGCTTTCATCAGCATTCCAATCGATTTCAGAAAAGCCTCTGGCCAGTGGCTCGGTTGCCCAAACGCACCGGGCTCAACTTTTTTCTGGTGAAGAAGTGATTGTTAAAATTCAGCGACCAAGGTTGGCGGAAATTGTTGAGGAGGACATCAGTCTCTTGATTCGACTAGCGCGGCATGTTCCCCGTCACCTATTTCCCATGGTGGATTTGCCAGATGTTTTGATGCAGCTGAAAGAGTCTCTCTTGGTTGAGATTGATTTTCGCAATGAAGCAGAAGCTATGCATCTCTTTGAAGAAAAAAACAAAGCTATCCGCTGTATCGCTGTTCCAAAGATTTATGACCAATTCACCACGCCCCACATGATTGTCGAGGAATATATCGAGGGGATTCCCATCAATCGTTATCAAGATCTGGTTGAAGCGGGCTATGACTTGGAAGATATCGGTAAAAAATTGATGCTGAGCTTCATCAAGCAGGTCTTTAAAGACGGTTATTTTCACGGTGATCCCCACCCAGGTAATCTCTTGATTGCGGATAATAAGATTTATTTTATCGACTTTGGGATTATGGGACGATTGGAAACTGGCATGCGGGCGGCTCTAAATGACATTCTATACAGTTTTACTGCTCAAGATGTCGATGGCATGACACAAGCAATTTTGGCAATGACCAGTTTTGAGACGAGCATGAATAAGGCTGAGCTGACGCAAGATGTGGAGCGCATGATGAACAAGTATGCTAGCCTTGACTTAGGCGTCTTGTCCATCACGGATCTGCTGGAAGATTTGCTCAGAGTTTTTGTCAACAACCACCTCAAAGCCTCTGCTCAAATTACAATTTTGGAAAAAGCAGGGCTACAAATTGAGGGGATTTTCAGGGAGCTAGCGCCAAAAATTGACTTGATGACCCTAGCCAAGAATTATTTCCTAGAAAATATGGGACCAGACATGCTTAAACAAGCTCTCAATAAAGAGACCATCTTAATTGAGCTGTTTTACCTCTTGAAAAACGGGAAAAATGTCCCCCGACGACTCAGCCAGCTCTTGGAACAAATTCTAAACGGTCGGATTTTGGTCAATCATGACATTTACGATTACAACAGTCGTATGAAAACCCTCAACAAAATGGTTAACCGTTTTGTGCTGACCGTCCTGTTTCTGGGACTCATTTTAGCGGCCAGTATTTTAGCGACTGTCCCCGAGATGGTTGTGATGTCACGGAGCTTATTTGCTTTATCGGCTCTCATATTCGTCACCATTCTATTTAAAATGTCACTATGATTTTAGTAACATTTATTGATTATATAAAGCTTTAGGGGCGATTTATGGTTAAAATTATTGCAACAGATATCGATGGCACATTTTTGAGAAGCGACAAAACCTTTGACAGACCCCGTTTTGAAGGACTTTTAGGAAAAATGGCAGAGCATCAGATAGAGTTTGTGGTGGCTAGTGGCAATCAGCACTGCCATCTTTTGCAGCATTTTGCTGACTATCAAGACCGTATCAGCTTCGTTTCTGAAAATGGAGGTCACGTTATCGTCAAAGGAAAAACCCTGTTAGAAGAATTTATCAGCAAGGAAGCCATTTCAAAGTTGGTCACTTATATGGAGTTCAACTACCCAGAGGCGGTTATCAACTTGGCTGGAAAGTAGTCATCGTATCTTCCTCAATCAACTAACAGTATTGCACGGAAAGAATTAGAATATTATTTACCTAAATTAATTTATGTAAATAATCTACATCCAATTCCAGATGATGATTTCTTCAAAATGACTTTGCTGGTTCCTGATGAATTGACAGAACACATTCAAGCTGAAATAAATGAACAGTTCATGGTTTATGGCTTGTTCGCAACGACGAGTGGCTTTGGCTGTTTGGATATCATTCCAACTCATATGGACAAGTCTGTCGGATTGCAAGCCTTACTGGATTATTGGCAGTGTGGCTCCAATCAATTGATGGCCTTTGGCGATAGCGGTAATGATATTGAAATGCTGAGACTTGCTGGTCAGTCCTACGCTATGGCAAACGCTCCGCTATTGGTCCAAAATGAAGCAAAATATCTGGCTCCTTCAAACGATGACGACGGTGTTTTGTCGGTCTTGGAAGCATGTTTGACTGAGGAGAATTAGGATGACAGAGCTTGAAAAATTGGAGGCAGGTCTGCGTATGATTTTACAGATTCCGAAGTGGACGGACGTAAACTGAACGCTGTCTTAGGCTGTCAACATCTGAATCAGATTAGCGTTTTAGAAATAGCAGAGCGCCAAGCAGCAATTCGAGACCAATTTGGTAGCGTGGGAGAAAATCCCAATGTTTTGCCGGTTTTTAATTATAATAATGGTAAAAATATTCATGTCGGAGACGATTTTTTGATGAACTATAACGGGACGATTTTGGATATTCGACCAGTGACCATTGGTAATCATGTCATGATTGGTCCCAACACCTTGATTACAACAGTTGGGCACCCCTTATCTCCTCGAGGTCGTAGGGAACATTTGGGAATGGCAGAGCCCGTCATCGTTGGAGATGACGTGTGGATTGGTGGCAATGTTACCATCCTTTCGGGAGTGACCATTGGTAATAATGTTGTCGTTGCTGCTGGTGTGGTAGTAACTAAAGATGTCCCTAATAACTGTGTCGTCGGTGGCATACCAGTTAGATTCATAAAGATGATTGAAAATGATTTGTAGACATATCGGTGGATAGTATTAGTTTTTAGCAAGATAGTGTAAGAAAAGGTTTTCAAAAACAGTTATACTATAACCATAACGCAAAGAAAGCAAGGTAAATAGGATGACAAGTTCATTTCCAAAAGATTTTTTATGGGGTGGCGCAATCGCTGCTAATCAAGCAGAAGGTGCTTGGAATGTCGATGGACTTGGTGCATTTGATACAGTAGAAGAAGATGGTAGCATTCATGATGATTACCGTATCGATTATTATCGTCCACATATTCAAGCGATGGAAGCTGCTATTGAAAATGGTGTCGATCTCCGAGGTTATACAACTTGGGGTTGTATCGACCTTGTATCAGCTGGTACGGGAGAAATTCGTAAACGCTATGGATTTATCTATGTCGATGTAGACGATAAAGGACAGGGTAGTCTTGAGCGCTCACGCAAAGATTCATTCTACTGGTACAAGAAGGTTATCGCATCAAATGGCGGAGATTTAGACTAAAATAATAGGTTGAGCTAATCTCAATCTATTGGTATTTAAATACTAGCAGGAGAAAAGCATTGTTCGAAGTTATGGACCAGACACTCATGGATTATCAAAATCAGCGCTTGTTACGATTTCAAAGAGAAAATCTTAAAATTCCTAAAGATAGTATTATCTTCGCTGGAGACTCCATCATTGAATTTTTTCCCTTGAAAAAGCATCTCGGTCACGATCTCCCTTTGGTTAATCGTGGTATTGCTGGCGCTGACAGCCAGTGGCTGTTAGCCCATCTTAAAGAACAGGTCTGGGAATTAGAACCGGCAAAAGTCTTTATATTGATTGGCACCAATGACATCGGACTGGGATATGATGAATCAATAATCCTAGCGAATATCTCACAAATAATTGAGACTATCCGTAGTGAATCGATTCATACACACATTCATTTGTTCTCCGTGCTTCCGGTCAATGAATCACCTGACTATGCAGAACGAGTCAAAATTAGAAGAAATATAACAATTCAGTCTCTTAATACTAAGTTATCTCAATTACCAGGCATAGACTTTATTGACTTGTATCCAATCTTATTAGACGACACTGGTCAGCTAGCTCCAGCAGTAACGACAGACGGTCTGCACTTGAACCAGAGGGGGTATGAACTGATCTCGGAAGTCTTAAAATTATATACTTAGTATTTTAATACCAAATAAACTCAAACAGTGATTGATATGATAAAAATGATTGCAAGTGATATGGATGGAACACTTCTAGATGCCTCAGGAAGTTATGACCACGAAGAGTTCCATCGGTGAATAAAACGTCTGAGGGCTCAAGATATTTCGTTTGTAGTTGCTAGTGGAAACAGTATGCCAAGACTACGAATGATGTTTGGGAATTTAGTAAATCAACTTGATTTTGTAGCTGAAAATGGTGCTCACCTTCTCGTAAACGGAAAAACCGTTGCGCGTCATCAGATGTCAAAAAGTGATGTGACAGCTTTTCTAGATTATTTTGAGGGGCAGTATCAAGAGTTGAAAATTACCTTGACGGGTATCAATGGAACTTATATGGCAAAAGGGACAAGCTTTGAGGTTGATACCAGTAAAATCACACCAGAAGAAGCTGAGATTTTTATCCATTCTGTTCAAGAAGTTGAGTATTTAAGTGATATTTTGATGAATGATGACATTATGAAAATTTCCATGATGGTAGATTTAGAGAGTTGTCAAAGAGTTGAAGAACAGTTTAACCGACAATTTACTGGAAATTTGAGAGCCATCACAAGCGGCTTTGATACTGTTGACTTTATTCAAAAGGGAATTGATAAAGGTTGGGGACTAGAGCAGTTGATGGTTAAAGAAGGTATTGATTCGCGTCAGCTCATGGCCTTTGGCGATGGTGGCAATGACATTGAAATGCTGAAATTAGCGGGTCATTCATTTGCCATGTCTAATGCGACGGCCAATGTCAAACAAGTCGCGCGAGCTATTGCTCCAAGTAACTCTCAGAATGGTGTATTTCGCACTATTGAAGCCTATTTACAAGAAATTGAGAACTGAGTTTTAAAAGGATAGTACCAGTTTTTGACAGAATAGTGTCAGCAACTGGTGTTTTTTCTTGCTATACTGTAGGTATCACTAAGATATCACAAGGAGAATGATTATGACAAACTCAGTATTTCCAGAAAGTTTTTTATGGGGTGGTGCAACAGCAGCCAATCAATGTGAAGGAGCCTATAATGTTGACGGACGTGGGCTAGCTAATGTGGACGTGGTTCCAATCGGTGAAGACCGTTTTCCAATCATTTCCGGTCAAAAGAAAATGTTTGACTTTGAAGATGGGTATTTCTACCCAGCTAAAGAATCTATTGATTTTTACCACCACTATAAAGAAGACATTGCTTTATTTGGCGAAATGGGTTTCAAGACTTACCGTATGTCAATCGCTTGGTCACGTATTTTCCCTAAAGGGGATGAGCTCGAACCAAATGAAAAAGGGCTTGAATTTTACGAAGATGTCTTCAAGGAATGCCATAAATACGGTATTGAACCGCTTGTTACCATCACCCACTTTGACTGTCCAATGTATTTGATTGAGCATTATGGTGGCTGGCGCAATCGTAAAATGATTGAGTTTTATGAACGCTTGGTACGTACTCTCTTTACTCGTTACAAAGGACTTGTTAAATACTGGTTGACTTTCAATGAAATCAATATGATTCTTCATGCACCTTTTATGGGGGCCGGGCTTTACTTTGAAGAAGGTGAAAATGTTGAAGAAACCAAATACCTCGCAGCCCATCATGAATTGGTAGCGTCGGCCTTGGCGACTAAGATTGCCCACGAAGTTGACCCTGAAAACAAGGTCGGTTGTATGTTAGCAGCAGGGCAATATTACCCAAATACATGTAATCCAAAAGATTATTGGCAAGCCATGAATGAAGACCGCTCTAACTATTTCTTCATCGACGTGCAAGCGCGCGGTGAGTATCCAAATTATGCTAAGAAGCAGTGGGAACGCGATGGCATTTCCTTTGAAATTACGGATGAAGATTTGCAATTGCTCAAAGAAAATACCGTTGATTTCATTTCATTCTCTTACTACTCAAGTCGCGTGGCTTCAGCAGACCCAAGTTTGACGGATAAGACAGCTGGAAATATCTTTGCTTCGCTCAAAAACCCATATCTTGAGGCTTCGGAATGGGGTTGGCAAATTGATCCACTTGGGCTCCGCATCACTTTGAATACCATCTGGGACCGTTATCAAAAGCCAATGTTCATCGTTGAAAATGGACTCGGTGCAGTGGACACGCCTGATGAAAATGGCTATGTCGAAGATGATTACCGCATCGACTATCTTCGCGAACACGTGAAAGCTATGAATGATGCTATCAATGTCGATGGTGTAGAACTCTTGGGCTACACCACTTGGGGTTGTATCGACCTTGTATCAGCTGGTACGGGTGAAATGAAAAAACGTTACGGTTTCATCTATGTCGACCGTGACAATGAAGGTAAGGGAACGCTCAAACGTTCTAAGAAGAAATCATTTGATTGGTACAAACAGGTCATTGCAAGTAACGGTACTGAACTTGATTAAGTTGGTGATAAAAAGCTGGGCTAGTCCTGGCTTTTTTGGACTGTTAAAGATTGTTTAATCCACCCAATATAGTGTATAATAGACCGTAGTTACTATGAAGGAGTCCCTATGAAATTCGAGAAAAAACAAGTCTATTCCTTAGTGCTTGCTTTTATCATTTGTTTTGCTATTGTTTCTTATTGGAATGCTGGCGCTAGCCTGATTTCAACCATCTATAAAGCAGGTTTTCCATTCTTGATGGGTGCAGGCTTGGCCTATATTGTCAATATTGTCATGTCTGCCTACGAGTCACTCTATACCAGATTATTTGGACAATTTAAAATCGTGATGGCTTTCAAAAGAGCCGTCTCAATGCTTTTGGCTTACGCAACCTTTATTGGCTTAATCATCTGGCTGTTTTCAATCGTCATCCCAGACTTGATATCAAGTATCAGTCGCCTATTGACCATCGATGCTAGCGCCATCACCAAATTCATCAATCAAGTCAACGATAATAAACAAGTTGCTAATGCCATGCAGTACCTCGGTTCAGACAAAGATTTGGTCTCAACCCTGACAGGATACAGCCAACAAGTCCTCAAGCAGGTTCTCTCTGTCTTGACTAATCTACTAACATCCGTGACGACAGTCGCTTCAACTCTGATGAATTTATTTATCAGCCTTATTTTCTCAGTTTATGTGCTGGCAAGTAAGGAGCAGTTGGGACGTCAATTTAATCTAGTCATTGATACTTATCTTGGCAAACACAGTTCTAAGTTTCATTACGTGAGACAAATTCTTCACCGCCGTTTTCATGGTTTCTTTGTTGGACAGACGCTAGAAGCTATGATTTTAGGGACACTGAGCTTTATCGGTATGACCATCTTTAATCTTCCCTATGCTGCAACGGTGGGCGTTCTGATTGCCTTCACAGCCTTAATTCCAGTGGTGGGTGCTTATATTGGGGTGACCATCGGTTTTATCTTGATTGCTACGGTATCCGTTTCAAAAGCCATTTTCTTCGTGATTTTCTTGGTCATCCTTCAGCAATTTGAAGGCAATCTGATTTATCCGCGTGTTGTCGGTGGCTCAATCGGTTTGCCTGGAATGTGGGTGCTCTTATCCATCACAATTGGGGCTTCGCTTGGAGGAGTCCTTGGCATGATGATATCAGTCCCCCTATCAGCCAGTCTCTATCAAATGCTCAAAGATCATGTTGCCAAAAGACAATTGAAAAAATTGGATCAAAACTAGGATTTTCCTAGTTTTTTTCGCTGTTCTCATTCCTAAAATGTTAAAATAATCTTATGACTAAACTAAACCTACTCTATTCCATCGATGATGCCTACGTTGACCAGTTTAAAGTGACCATCTACTCGGTTTATCAGATGTCATCGCAGAAGCAACTGCACGTCTACGTTTTGCAAAAAACACTTCTGTCAAAGCATGAGGAAATATTGCAATTTTGTCAGACATTGGGTATTCATTACCATCCCGTTGTCATCGGAGAAGAGGCATTTTCAGATGCACCGACCACGGACCGCTATCCAGAGACCATCTATTATCGCCTGCTGGCTCATGAATATCTGCCACAGGATTTGGACAAGATTCTTTACATGGACGCTGACATCCTGTGTCTGAATGACATCCTTCCCCTCTATGAGACCGATCTTAGGGACAAGCTCTATGCGGCGGCCAGCCATATCACAGACTCAAATATTCCTGACTTAGTCAATAAGCTGCGCCTAGGAAATTATGAAGCGGAGAGCTATTTTAATTCTGGTGTTCTCATGATCAACCTAACTGCCGTCCGTAAGGAAGTCAAGCGACAAGATATTTTGAACTACATCGCCAATAAAGGTCACCTCTTAGTCCTGCCCGATCAGGATGTTTTGAATGCACTCTATGGTCACAAAACCATGTTAATCCCAGACCAAATTTACAATTTTGATGCTCGCTACAGCATTCTCTATCAAGCGAGAAGTGGTGGTATTTGGGATTTAGACTGGGTAATCGGACATACTGTCTTTCTTCATTTCTGCGGTCGAGACAAACCTTGGAAAAAAGAATATCGCAGTCGCTATGCTGCGCTTTACAAACATTATCAGCATCTTGCTCAACTTATCTAGGTGCAAAAGGGATTTCTATTTTGGAAATCTCTTTTATTTTGCCTTTTTTCTGCGAATAATAAAAGTGGAGGTAATCACATGTATTCAATTGCACTAAAAAAAGAGGCTCTGTTGCCTCGTGAACGTTTGTTAGATTTGGGAGCAGAACAGCTAACTAATCAAGAATTGTTGGCCATCTTATTACGAACAGGAACCAAGCAAAAGCCTGTTTTAGAAATATCGACACAAATTTTGGAGAATTTAACCAGCCTAGCAGATTTTCAACAATTATCCTTACAAGAATTACAAAGCATTCAGGGTATCGGGCAAGTTAAATCGATTGAAATCAAAGCCATGTTAGAACTAGCCAAGCGCATTCAGAAGGCAGAATACGACCGAAAAGAGCAGATTCTAAGCAGCGAACAGCTAGCTCGCAAAATGATGTTAGAATTAGGGGATAAGAAGCAGGAGCATCTAGTAGCTGTTTATTTAGACACCCAAAATCGGATTATCGAGCAAAAAACAATTTTCATCGGGACAGTCCGTCGGTCAGTGGCAGAACCACGAGAAATTCTCTACTATGCCTGTAAAAACATGGCCACGTCAGTCATTATCATCCATAATCACCCGTCAGGTAAAGCCTACCCTAGCGAAAATGACCTGCGCTTTACAGAAAAAATAAAACGATCATGCGACCACTTGGGCTTGGTTTGCCTGGATCACATCATTGTTGGAAAGTCTGAATATTATAGTTTCCGTGAAGAAACGGATATTTTATAGCTTGTTGACAACATAATTGAAGAGGGCTTGGTCTTGAGGACGACTAGCCGCCAACAATTCAGGGTGCCACTGCACACCAAGAAATGGGAAAGCCTGATTCTTGAATGTGACTGCCTCAATTGTATGATCTGGGGCATAAGCAATCGCTTCCAGTGGCGTAGCTAATTTTTTAATACTCTGGCGGTGAATAGAATTGATAGTTGAATACTGTCCATAAATATCACGTAACACAGACCCTTCTTCAAACACGACCTCATGCGACGGTGCTTGAGCCACCTCAGGTTGCCAGTGCCCCTTGATGTCCTGATAGAGATTGCCACCTAAGGCAACATTCATCAACTGTGTCCCACGACAGATGGTGAAAAGAGGTTTTTTCCTTGCCAAAGATTCATTGATGATAGCTAGTTCAAAGTTGTCACGTTCCTCTAAGAAATCATCATCAAGGGCGTGATTTTCTTCACCATAGATATAAGGGTCAACATTTTGCCCTCCAATGACAATGATTTTATCAACCATCGATACGTAAGCTATAGCAGACGTCACATCCCCAATCGGAAGCATGAGAGGGAGACCGCCAGCCTCTGCGACACTATTGATAACATCAGTTGGTACGTAAGACCAGAGTGTGTTATCTTGAGAATTATTGATGCGTTGATTAGCTGTGATACCAATGACTGGTTTGGACATAAGGTCTCCTTATTTTTGATTCATGAAATAAAGTAGCGTTTGCAATTCGCTAGTAAGGTCAACATATTGGACGATGACATCTTTTGGCACGGTGAGGTGAACAGGTGAGAAGCTTAAAATACCTTTAATACCAGCCGCTGTTAAAGCCTCCGCAACTTCCTGAGCCTGGGCACTTGGCACGGTGAGGATAGCTGTTTCAATATGTGTCTGATTCAAATGCTCCTCAAGTGTCGAAATGCCATAAATCGGAATGTCATCTTCAGTTTTTGTGCCAACTAATTCGTTATCATCACGGTCAAAAGCCATTGCAATCTGCATTTTATTGCGATCGTGGAAACGGTAGTGAAGTAGGGCACGACCAATATTTCCGCAACCAACAAGCATAACATTGGTCGTTGAATGGTCATTTAGAATATCTGCAAAAAAGTTCATCAATTTTTTGACATCATATCCGAATCCACGGCGACCAAGTTCACCAAAATAGGAAAAGTCGCGACGAACGGTTGCAGAATCAATCCCCATAGCATCTGCAATTTGTTTAGAACTAGCCTTTTCAATATTATCGGTATTAAACCGTTTAAAAATACGATAATAAATAGATAGCCGCTTAGCAGTTGCCTTCGGAATAGATTTATCAATAGCCACAATATCATCTCCTTTGAGAATTACTTTATATGAGACTGCGATACTAGCAGTCTAACTGTGAGGGAAAATTCCTAAGCATCACTATTGTATCAAAATGTTTGTGAAATTTAAAACAAAAGGAATAGGAAATCCATAAAAATATTTCTGAAAACCCTGTTTTCATTTCTAATGAATAGCGCAAAAGACATGCCAGACTAACGCTAGTTTGACATGTCTTTTTGTATGATGGAACTTAGCTTAACGTTCCTTTTTTGTAAAGATATCACGTTCTACAAGGCTATCCATAAGAAAATAGAATTTATCTTGTAAAATCTTGTGTTTTTCTGATTTGAAAATATTAACCAGACGGAGACCAGATTTATCAGTAATCGCTAATTTAAAGCCATTGAGGTCTTTATTGATAGTGATTTTCAATGGGAATCCATCACCTGAGTTTGGAACTTCTTCCAAAAGTCGTGTCAATTCATAATTGCCGATATGCGTTTGCGTAAAAGTGGTGTCACGAAGTGTGAATTTTTTGACGTTAGGGTTAATAGCATAGCTAAAACGGCAGTCAGGTAATGCAATTTCTTTTTCAAATGCCATATTATTTTCCTACAATTTCTTTTAGTTTTTGTGCTAATTGGGTGACTTCTTCGATGGTATTCACATCTGAGAAGCTAACACGAATAGACTCTTGAAGTCGTGCAGAATCCTTGCCATACATACTCATCAAAACATGACTTGGGTCAACTGTACCAGCAGTACAAGCAGAGCCAGTTGAAATAGCAAAACCAGATAAATCAAGCTGAGTTAAGAGTAAGCCATTATTCTGTCCTGGAAACCCGATATTTACAACGTATGGCATAACCTTATCGGTGGCATTAACATAAAAATCTAATCCTTCAAGCTCACTCAAGAAAGTTTCTTTCAACTGTGAAATATGCTTCCAGTTATCAGCTTGATGAGCCTGGCTATCCGACAATGCTTGTGCCATCCCAGCAATACCAATCATATTTTCGGTACTAGCGCGACGTTTTTCTTCCTGTTCGCCACCATGAAGCAAGTTGTCAAAATGAAGTGGTGTAGTGTAGAGAATACCAACACCCTTTGGTCCATGGAACTTATGAGCAGAAGCAGATAAGAAATCGATGCCAAGTTCTTCAGGATTGATAGACACTTTCCCAAAAGCTTGGACAGCATCAACATGGAAAACTGCCTGATGGTCTTTCAAAATCTGACCAACCTCAGCAATCGGAAGAAGGTCGCCAGTTTCATTGTTTGCAAACATCATTGAAACCAAAATCGTATCATCGCGAAGCGCTTTTTTGAGGCTGTCAGCTGTAATACGTCCATTTTCAGGTTTCAAATAAGTGACTTCAAAACCAAATCGTTCTTCCAAGTATTGCATGGTATGCAGTACAGAGTGATGTTCAATCTCCGTCGTGATTAAATGTTTACCCTTAGCTTGATTAGCGAGGGCGTAGCCTTTGATAGCGGTGTTATTACTTTCAGTCCCGCCAGATGTAAAGATAATTTGACGAGGATTTGTTGAAAGGTAATCAGCAATAATTTGTCGGTTTTGTCGCAAACGGTGATTGGCTTTTCGACCAAATGCGTGGATGCTAGATGGGTTTCCAAAATCCTCCGTCATTACTTCCGCTATGCTATTTATAACAGAAGGCGTCAGAGGAGTAGTGGCAGCATTATCAAGATAAATCATGACTTATCCTTCTTGGTCTGAATGGTATGAAAAGAGTGGGCTAAGTGGTTTACGTTCGTGAATACGGATAATAGCGTCAGCAATCAATTGACTTGCTGAAAGGTATTTCACATTTTCAGGCACGCGCTCTTTAGAAAGTACTGAATCCGTTACGATAATTTCTTGGATAGGAGAGGCTTCAAGAATGTCAGCTGCGCTACCAGCAAAAAGTCCATGGCTGGCAACAGCAAAGATATCAGTAGCACCACCGCGTTCCAAGATTTTAGCAGCTTCAGCAAATGTTCTACCTGTATTTAAGATATCATCAATAATAATTGCTTTTTTACCTTTTACCTCACCAATAATATAGCCTTCTTCGCGATGTGAGTCATCCTGTGCATAATCAATGATAGCGATTGGTGCATTGAGATGTTCAGCTAGGCTACGAGCCCGTTTGATACCAGAATTTTTTGGACTAACGACAACGACGTCTTCACCAACTAAGCCAAGATCAATGTAATATTCTGCAAAAAGAGGAACAGTGAAGAGGTTATCAACTGGAATGTCAAAGAAACCTTGAACTTGGACCGCGTGTAAATCAAGTGTTAGGACACGATCAACACCAGCTTTTACAAGCATATTAGCGACTAATTTAGCAGTAATTGGTTCACGAGAAGCCGCAATACGGTCTTGACGTGAGTAACCGAAGTAAGGAATAACAACGTTAACGGTGTTAGCACTGGCACGTTTACAAGCATCAATCATAATCAATAATTCCCAAAGGTTATCATTTACTGGGAAACTTGTTGATTGAATAATGTAAATATCGTCTCCACGAACAGTTTCTTCAATGTTAATCATGATTTCACCATCAGAGAATTGACGAGAAGAAACTTTACCAAGTGGGATACCAGCAACTTGGGCGATTTTCTCAGCAATATCTCGATTTGAGGTTAGCGAGAAGAGTTTGATTTGTTTGTCGGCGTATAATTCTGCCATGGTAAAAGTGAGCTCCTTTTAATTGATACCCTTATTCTACCAAAAAATAAGAAAAATTTCACTTTGGAAAATAATAAAAAGCCTTGCATTTTTGCAAGTTATTTAGTATCATTCTAATTAAGGAAAGATTATTTAGAATGATACTAAATAAAAGTGCTTTATCATGCAATTAAGAAAATTTATGTTAACTTTGATGGTTGGGGCTTTTGCCTTAATATCTGAATTTATTTTTCATCAATCTGGTATAGCCTATCTTATTGTTGCAGTTGCTGGTGGTTTTCTTGCTCTTATCATGTTAATCGATATGATTAAAACGCTTAGAGAAGGAAAATATGGTGTTGACATCCTTGCTATTACGGCAATCATTTCAACCTTGGCCGTTGGTGACTACTGGGCCAGTTTGATGATTCTTATTATGCTCACAGGAGGCGAAAGCTTAGAAGAGTATGCCAGTAAGCAAGCTAGTCGTGAATTACAAGCCTTACTTGATAATTCTCCTCGTCAAGCTCATTGCTTACGCGATGGTAATGTGGTAGATATTCCAGTTGACCAAGTTCAAATTGATGATATTGTTTTGGTTAAACCCAATGAAATTGTGCCAGTTGATGGTGTTCTTATCAAAGGAAACTCTAGTCTTAACGAAGCATCCTTGACAGGTGAATCTGTTCCAGTAGATAAGACAATTGGAGACGAGTTGCTTTCTGGTTCTATCAATGATGACCAAGCCATTCAATTTAAAGTCACAAAACTTGCCAAAGACAGTCAATACCAATTCTTGGTTAATTTAGTTCGACAATCGGAAAAAGAGCCTGCGCATTTTGTGCGTTTAGCAGATCGCTACGCTGTGCCATTTACCATTGCGGCCTATGTGATTGGTGGTTTGGCTTGGTTTGTCAGTAAGGACCCGATGCGATTTGCCCAAGTTTTGGTTGTAGCATCACCTTGCCCATTAATTTTAGCTGCTCCGATTGCGCTAGTGGCAGGGATGAGTCGTTCTAGCCGAGAAGGGGTAGTTGTTAAGTCTGGTACTACATTTGAATTATTGGCTAAGGCAAAGACGGTCGCTTTTGATAAGACAGGTACGATTACAAGTGGTGTGCTAGAGGTCGACGGTATTTTCCCTTATGGCATTTCTGAAGAAAAATTGCTGAGCTTAGCAGCTAGTGTCGAACAAGAGTCATCTCATATTCTTGCTCGGTCTTTGGTTAATTTCGTCACTAACCGCGGGCTTCCTTTGGAATCAGTCAGTAACGCGACTGAAATCACAGCCAAGGGAATTTTAGCTAAAATCGGACAAAATAAGGTTTACGTCGGTAAAGCAACTCTAATCCCAGATGTCCCCAAAGACATCAAGACAAGTCAAACAACGATCTACGTCTCTGAAAACGACATTTTCCTTGGTTACATCACCTTCAAAGACACTATCCGCCCAGCAGCTAGAGATACCATGGCTAAATTAAAAGCCCTCGGTGTCAAGAATTTGGTCATGCTGACGGGAGATAAAGCCGTTGTCGCTAAGCAAGTCGCAAAGGAAGTGGGAATTACAACCATTCATGCTGATTGTCTGCCACAGGATAAAATCATGCACTTGAAGGAAGTTCGTAAAGATGACCGACCAGTAGTCATGGTTGGCGACGGTGTCAATGATGCACCTGCCCTAGTAGTAGCAGATGTTGGGATTGCTATGGGAGCGCACGGCTCAACTACTGCCAGCGAAAGTGCAGATGCGGTCATTCTGAAAGATGACTTGAGTCACCTTTCAACGGTTGTTGACATTTCACAAGATACTATCAAAGTTGCTAAACAGTCTGTTTTACTTAGCTTATTCATCTGTATGATTTTGATGTTAATTGCTAGCACGGGTATTATTCCGACCTTGCTTGGGGCTATTTTTCAAGAGGTTATCGATACCCTGTCTATCTTATCTGCTCTTCGTGCTCGTCGGGATGTCAAATAAAAAAAACAGGAATCCGTTCAGTCAGGATTCCTGTTTTTTGCTAGCGCGAGCTATTTTTCAAAGTGGCGCTGAAGCGAGCAACCTTGCTTTTGGCATATTTAAAGCTGATATCATGTGCTTTTAGAAAATCGTCAAAATCATTCTTGCCTTTCTCAGCATCTTCAACCTCAAGCTCCAACTCGTAGTCTTTAATATTAGCATACTGGTTGCTATCCAGAGCCATTAGACCAATCGGAGTCATGGTTTCACGGCGTGTTGTTGTCAAGTGCCCAAATACACCTAATTCCTCTGGGTTAACGCCTTCAGCCTTGATTAAGTCCGTGATATGATTTTGAGGCAGGTGTTCAGATTTTATCATGTCTTTAGCGTCAGCGATTGTCAAATCAAGATTATGCTCAAGATTTCCAACAGCTTCCGGAATTTTAAGCGTTAGTTCGGCGCGGTCAGCCAAGGTGCGGATGCGTAGTGACATGCGATTGGCTTTCATAGCGAAATCCTTGGTATCAAAATAGTAGTTGGTCTGTGTAATTGGCTGCACATGCTTAAATTGGGCTTCCAGGCGGTTAAATTCGTCTTTGGTTAAGAGTGTTTTGTACTCAATTTCAAGGTGAGTCATATGAAAGATTCCTTTTGTATGTTATTTTTGGTATAATAATTGTTATGTTAATTCTATAAGAAAATAGAACATTTGACAAGAATGGGGCACAAGTATCCGGCCTTTTATCAAATTATCTGAGGAGGACTGAATAAAGATGTCAATAGATTGGGAGCCATTTTTGGATCCTTATATACAAACGGTTGGAGAGTTGAAAATCAAGCTGCGCGGGATTCGCAAACAATTTCGCAAGCAAAACCGGCACTCACCGATTGAATTCGTCACGGGGCGCGTGAAATCAGTTGAGAGTATCAAGGAAAAAATGGTTTTACGTGGCATTCGTGAAGAAAATCTAGCACAGGATTTACAAGACATTGCCGGTCTTCGTATCATGGTCCAATTTGTCGATGACGTGGATGAAGTGCTAGCGCTATTGAGAAAACGCAAAGATATGACCATCGTTCAGGAACGTGATTATATTAACAACATGAAAAAGAGTGGTTACCGTTCTTACCACGTTGTTGTTGAATACCCCGTTGATACAATTGATGGGCAGAAAACAGTGTTAGCAGAGATTCAGATTAGAACGCTGGCTATGAATTTTTGGGCAACCATTGAACATTCGCTCAATTATAAATATCAGGGAGAATTTCCTGAGGAGATTAAAAAACGTTTGGAAACGACAGCTAAGATTGCCTTAGAGCTGGATGAGGAGATGCGGAAAATCCGTGAAGATATTCGCGAGGCGCAGCTTTTATTTGACCCAGCGAGTCGTAAGTTAAGTGATGGTGTAGGAAACAGTGATGACACAGACGAATTTTACCGATAGACCTCAACGTGTGGCTATCATTGCTAATGGCAAGTATCAGAGTAAGCGCGTGGCTTCAAAGTTATTTGCTGCCTTTAAGGACGACAGGGATTTTTATCTGTCAAAAAAGGATCCTGATATTGTGATTTCAATTGGAGGAGATGGCATGCTCCTTTCGGCTTTTCACATGTATGAAAAGTGCCTTGACCGTGTGCGCTTTGTGGGGGTTCATACAGGGCACTTGGGCTTTTATACGGACTACCGCGATTTTGAAGTGGACAAATTGATTGAAAATCTCAAAAACGATAAGGGGGAAAAGGTTTCCTATCCCATTTTGAAAGTTAAAATCACTTTAGAGGATGGGCAAATCATTAAAGGACGTGCCCTCAATGAATCAACGGTTAAACGTATTGAAAAGACAATGGTAACGGATATCTTTATCAATCAGGTCAAATTGGAACGCTTTCGTGGAGATGGTATTTCAGTTTCAACACCAACAGGCAGCACTGCCTACAACAAATCTCTTGGCGGAGCCGTGCTTCACCCAACCATCGAAGCTCTGCAATTGACCGAAATTGCTAGTCTCAATAATCGTATTTATCGAACATTGGGTTCTTCAGTTATCATTCCAAAGGATGAAAGAATTGAAGTAGTGCCCAAACGTCAAGGACTCTACACCATCGCTATTGATAATAAAACCATGCACTTTAAAAATGTTTCTAAAATTGAATACTGCCTAGATAGTAAAAAAATTAGCTTTGTATCAACGCCAAGTCACACAAGCTTTTGGGAACGTGTTAAGGATGCCTTTATTGGAGAATTAGATTCATGAAATTTGAGTTTATAGCAGACAGACGCTGTAAGGTTAAGACTTTCTTGAAAGGGTACGATGTTTCTAAAGCCTTGCTGGCTAAGGTGAAATTTAAAGGTGGTAATATTTGGGTAAATGGTATTGAGCAAAATGCCATTTACCTTTTAGATGTGGGTGATGTAGTGACCATCGAAATTCCTAACGAAGAATCTCATGAAACCTTGATTCCAATCAAGCACGACCTCAACATTGTCAACGAAGATGATAATTTCTTGATTTTAAACAAACCTCATGGCTATGCCAGTATTCCCAGCGCCCTCCACTCCAATACTATTGCTAATTTCGTCAAAAATTACTATGTTGAGCAAGACTATCCTAACAAGCAGGTTCACATTGTTACCCGACTTGATAAGGACACCAGTGGTCTGATGCTTTTTGCCAAACACGGCTACGCCCATGCGCGACTTGACAAACAATTACAACTGAAAACCATTGAGAAACGTTACTATGCTTTGGTTTCTGGGAAAGGTGTGCTAGAAGAAAAGGGAGAAATCATTGCGCCTATTGCGCGCCCTGAGGATAGCATCATCACACGTTGTGTGCATCCTTCTGGTAAATACGCTCATACGTCCTATGAGGTGGTTCAAAAATTTGGAGATGACGTTTATTTGGTTGATATTCGTCTCCATACCGGACGTACCCATCAAATCCGCGTTCATTTTTCCCACATTGGTTTTCCTTTGCTGGGTGATGATTTATATGGCGGTCGGATGGATCTTGGTATCACAAGACAAGCCTTGCATTGTCATTCATTGACATTCACGGATCCGTTTACAAAAAATGAAAACAAATTTGAGATTAACTTGACAGATGACTTTGATAGCGTTATCATAGATTTACAAAAAAGTTAGATAGAAGGTTTATTTATGCGTTCATTATTCGGTAGTTTGCGTGAAAAAGTTGCTAGTAATTATGTAAAAATCGTTTTCCCAGAAGGAAACGACGATCGTGTATTGCGTGCAGCTGCTCGTTTGAAATTTGAAGGGCTTGTTGATCCTATTATCTTGGGAGTAAAGGATGAGGTTCATGACGCCTTAGCTCATCTTGGATTTATGGACCAAGATTATAAGGTAATTGACCCCAATAATTTTGACCAATTTGAGGAAATGAAAGCGGCATTCCTTGACATCCGTAAGGGAAAAGCAACACCAGAAGATGCCGACCGCTTGTTACGCGATGTTAACTATTTTGGTGTCATGTTGGTTAAAATGGGGCTTGCCGATGGTATGGTATCAGGTGCCATTCATTCAACAGCTGACACCGTTCGCCCAGCTCTTCAAATTATCAAAACAAAACCAGGCATTTCACGTACTTCAGGTGTTTTCTTGATGAACCGTGAAAATACAAATGAACGTTATATTTTTGCCGATTGCGCTATCAACATCGACCCAAACGCACAAGAGCTTGCTGAAATTGCTGTAAATACAGCAGATACAGCAAAAATCTTTGATATTGATCCTAAAATCGCTTTGCTAAGCTTCTCAACTATGGGGAGTGCTAAAGCTCCACAAGCCGAAAAAGTGCAAGAAGCCACTCGCCTTGCTAAAGAATTAGCGCCAGAATTATCACTTGATGGTGAACTCCAATTCGATGCAGCCTTTGTTCCAGAAACAGCTGCAATCAAAGCACCAAATAGCCCAGTTGCTGGTCAAGCCAATGTCTTTATCTTCCCAGATTTACAGTCAGGTAACATCGGATACAAGATTGCTCAACGTCTCGGAATGTTCGAAGCTATCGGTCCAATCCTTCAAGGATTGAATGCACCAGTTAACGACCTTTCACGTGGTTCAAGTGCCGAAGATATTTACAAACTAGCCATCATCACGGCTGCGCAAGCTATTGATGCCAAAGCAAAATAAAAATTGCAAAACGAGAAAGAAGTCACTTCTGTCTCATTTTCTTTTGAGGAGAATCAAATGACAAAAACTGCTTTAGTGACAGGTGCATCAGCCGGTTTTGGTCAAGCCATCGTTAAACGACTTGTCAGCGAAGGTTATCAAGTGATCGGTGCTGCTCGTCGGATGGAAAAATTGCGGGCGCTTCAAGAAGAAATCGGGGAGGACTTATTTTTCCCGCTTCAGATGGATATTACTGACACTGCGTCCGTCGATCAGGCTTTAGCCAGTTTGCCAAAACCTTGGCAGACTATTGATATCCTAGTAAATAATGCAGGGCTCGCTTTGGGACTTGAACCTGCTTATGAAGCTGATTTTACAGACTGGATGACAATGATCAACACCAATATTGTCGGGCTTGTTTATCTGACCTGTCAGATTTTGCCTGATATGGTCAAACGCGATACTGGTTTGATTATCAATCTTGGCTCAACAGCTGGTACGGTTCCTTATCCGGGAGCCAATGTTTACGGTGCCTCGAAGGCTTTCGTTAAACAATTTTCGCTCAATTTGCGAGCAGATCTTGCTGGCAAGCACATTCGAGTTTCAAATATCGAACCAGGACTCTGTGAAGGGACCGAGTTTTCAAATGTCCGTTTCAAAGGCGACGATGTTCGAGCTGATAAATTGTATCAAGGAGCTCACGCTATTCGACCGGAAGATATCGCTGAAACAGTTGCTTGGATTGCCTCACAACCAGATCACGTCAACATTAACAGAATTGAAATCATGCCGGTTTCGCAAACTTTCGGACCACAGCCCGTCTATCGGGATGAAAACTAGAAAATGAGGTTAGGACAATAAGTGCCTAACCTCATTTTTAGTAATCTATATATCAACTGACTAGTTTCATTAAAACACGTCCTGTTCCGCGATAAACATTGACTAATCCTTCACCAGAAGCTGCTGAACCAATCAATGATTTTCCACTGCGTTCCACAGTGAAAGTTAATGACTCTGACCAAGCGATAGCTAGAGAGCCGTCAATTTTAAGAGTATCATTATGAAGCTCAACTTCTACCAGTTCCTCTTCGGGGATATCGGACTCAAGGACAACAAAGCCTGTCCCAAACAGCCCCAAATTGAACAGGCTTTCATTTCCTAAAGTAGCAGAAGAGACGGTAGAGCGCATAACGGTCTTGTGTTCAACCTCAGCGTCAGATGCAAGATACATACCGTCTTCAACTAAAATGCCACGATTCCAATCATCAAGGTCAATAATAATCAGATGGCGGTACGTCGGTTCAGAGACAATCATCCCAGTCCCTTTATATTCTGGTTTGATAGCGGATTCTCCAGTCACAGAGCCTCGCAAGGCTTTTTTAAAGAAATCCCCAGCACCTTTTAGTCCCGTGGTTGCATTGATATCTCCCACAACCCATTGCATGGCTCCTTGTTGTAGAGTAATGGCAGAACGGTCCAATTGAGCTACTAACTGACGTTTGCGGACATTCATTTGACCGTTGAAATATTCCGCCATCGCATTGAGCGGTGTAACAGATAAATCATGCTTATACTCAACAATTGAAAAACAGCCTTTCGTTTGTTTGACAATGATATCATCGTTATTTAGGAAATTGGTGATATTAAAAGACATGGGCAATTTCTCCTTGAATGTGCTTTCATTATACCATTTTTAACCTCATCAGTCCCAATCAAACTGCAACTAAAAGTCGAAATCATCATTAGAAATCGACGCACCCGAGGTCACATCAGACCAGCCTACTAGAGCCTGACCAGATTCTTTTAAGTAGGCCTCTAAAATCGGTTTTAAGTCCTGAATGTATTCAAAGTAGCCCAGAGACTTGCCTTGTTTATCAAACAGTTCTTGGTAATGCTGTATCAAAATGTGATCAAAAGAAGCACTTGGTATCAGCATATCCAGCTGGTGCTGGTCCTTATCTTTCAGGCTAGACATAACCCAAGAATCCAGCGGCAGCTCATCATCCTCAAAGAAATCAAAGGGATCTTCGGGACGATGATTGGAGTAGAGGGTTTTTCCTGTGCGGTCATGAAGGCGCAAGCGAAATGGCAGCGCATCTAAGAGGAAGAACTGTGCTTTTTGCTGGAATTGATTTAGTAGCTGACTGAGAGCCAGCGTGCTCTCAACATTTCTCAGAGCAGGTAGAGTCACTTGGTAGCCGTCAATGGATTTCTCAAAACTAAAATGCTGAGCTGGTAAATCAGTACCAACTTCCTCAAATGTAAAAAGACCGTCAAACGAGTCTAACACCTGAGGAAGTTCGCGACGAATGGTCAGAGTCAGCAGATAAGCAAAATGCTCTTTAATTTCTTGAAAAAATACTTTCTGTTGGTCTGTTTTTGCCAGTGCAAGAATTGTCATCGGTTTCATCATAGTGTCATGATAACGATTTTGATGGAAAAATGCAACTAAAATTACTTTTCACCATCGGATGATAGTATCAGTTTTACCGAGTAAATTACTATAAATATAACTAGAAAACGCCTACAATAGAGATGAGAAAATTCAACGAGGTAAGTAAAATGACAAGAAAAATTGTATTTTTAGACGTAGATGGGACTTTGGTTGATTATCATAATCGTCTTCCTGAATCTGCTATTAAAGCTGTTCAAACCGCTCGAGCTAATGGACACCTTATTTTTGCTTGTACAGGTCGTAGTCGTGCCGAAATGCAACCAGAACTTTGGGACATGGGCTTGGACGGCTTGATTGGTGGGAATGGTTCCTATGTCGAATACCATAACCAAGTTTTGATGCATCAGCTGATTTCAAAAGAAGATGCTCATGCTATTGTTGATTGGTTGCATGAACGTGGCTTGGAATTTTATCTTGAAAGCAACAACGGTCTTTTTGCCAGCGAGCATTTCCGTGAAGCTTCTCGACCTGTACTCCAAAAGTACATGATGGGAAAAGGCAAGACAGCAGAAGAGTAGAAGATTTGCAGGCTGAAGACATCATGCACGGCATGGTCTTTGGCGGTGAGCTCTATCGCGATGACCTCAATAAAGTTAGTTTCATTTTATCATCTTATCAAGACCATCTAGATTCCATTCAAGCCTTTCCAAACTTGAAGGCTGGTACTTGGGGTGGTCGTGGTGAGTTGGCCCTTTTCGGTGATTTAGGGGTCAAAGATATTACCAAAGCGCACGCTATCGATGTTCTCTTGGAGCATCTAAGTGCTGATAAGGCTGACACCATCGCATTCGGTGATGCCAAGGTTGATATTCCTATGCTTGAATACTGTAATATCGGTGTTTCTATGGAGAATGGTGGCCCTGAAATCTTAGCTATGGCTGACATGGTGACAGACGATGTCGAACATAACGGTCTCTATAATGCCTTCGAAAAATTAGGTTTACTTAACAAATAAGAAAAGTACCTTAGAACTAAAATTGTTCTAAGGTGCTTTTTCATGTTATGCCAGCAAGAGAGCTGTTAATATATCTTCAAAATCTTCATAGTCCCAAATAACTGGGACAGGGTAAGCAGGATTAGCTTCTGACATTGCTTGTTTAATAAGGTCAGGGAAGTCTTCGCATGACAGCTCTGCTATTTTTCCAGAAATACCAAATCGCTCCCGTAAGTTCTCTAAACGCTCAATAACCAGCTTTGCTTTTTCCCTAGGTTCTAAATCACGTCCTACTTGAATGGTATCAGCCAGCTTGGCTAGTGGCCCCGTGATAGCATCGCCATAATGTCTCAAGACTAAAGGCATTAACTTGACTATTGATAACACCATGCGTCAAGCCATATCGTCCTCCGATAGCGTGGGAAATGGCATGGATATAGCCAACGAAATTAGTTGTGATGGCTAGTCCTGCCTGGTAAGAGCCGACAAGTAGGTTTTCTCTGGCTTGCATATTTTGTGGCTCCTTCACGGCTAGTTCAATATTATTGATAAGTAAGGGGAAGGCGGTTTCGGATGCTATTCGTGTTTTACGTGAAGCGAATTTATTAGTGTAGGCTTCGATAACGTGACTGACGGCATCCATGCCCGATGAAATAGTTAGTGAACTTGGTAAACTTGTCGTGAGAACGGGGTCGAGAATAACTGTTTTAGGGACTAGACGAAGGTCATTGATTGGAGTTTTAATATGCTTGCCGTCAATGTGTTTTGTGATGACAGCGCCAGCAGTTATTTCTGAACCAGAACCCGCTGTAGTCGGCACAGCATAAAAAGGCGGAAGTGGCTTAGATAGAAAACTAGGTGAATTCGGATTAAAGTTGAGGTTGGCAATGCAAGCGCCAGCAATTTTAGCACAATCTAGTACAGAACCACCACCGATAGCAACAATAGCTTGAGTACCACGCTTGCGGCAAGCTTCTTTCGCTTCCAAAACATTATCGGTCGTTGGGTCAGGCTGAATAGACGTGAATGTCGTATAAGAAATGCCATTGCGATTAAGCCCCTCAAAGAAATCTGACAAGCTACCTCGTTTGATCATGCCAGGCGTGGTCATCACAAAAACGTGTAAAATCTGATCTCGCACTAGTATCTTGGGCAAGTCGAGTAATTTTTCTTCCCCCACAAGGAGTTCTTGTCTGTAGGGGAGTTGCCCCATGACTTTAGCAAAAATAAATTGCCTGCTACGTGTTAAAAATGCCATTGCCATCCTCTTTCTTGGATAAATCTAATTGATGTTATTATATCACGGGGGTAAAACAACATCAAAAAACGAGTCTTGTGAAGGTAATTCCATTTAAAAATGGCTTGAAATATCAAGCCAAAATGTTATAATAAATACCCAAATAAAAATTTAATATCTATTACTTATTTATGCTGAAAATTGGTTCAGCGTCTCTACAAGACACCGTAATGTCTAACAATAAGTAAGCTCATAGCTTGCCTTATTGCTTTCATTTGATGAAATAGCAAGCAGAGAATCATTATTTTCTCTGCTTCGCGATAAGGTAGGCTATTTTGATTTTTAGAAAAAGAGGTTATTTATGAAACTGCTAGAAGATCGTATCTTGAAAGATGGCGATATTATCGGTGAAAACATTCTTAAAGTCGATTCATTTTTGACACACCAAGTCGATTTTGAATTGATGCAAGAAATTGGTAAAGTCTTTGCGGACAAATACAAGGATGCAGGCATCACAAAAGTGGTAACTATTGAAGCATCCGGCATCGCGCCAGCTGTCTATACAGCACAAGCGCTCAATGTTCCAATGATTTTTGCCAAAAAAGCAAAAAATATTACCATGAACGAGGGCATCTTGACTGCTGAAGTTTACTCATTTACAAAACAAGTGACGAGTCAAGTTTCCATTGCATCAAAATTCCTTTCAGAAGATGATACGGTTCTTATCGTGGATGATTTCTTGGCAAATGGTCAAGCTGCCAAAGGCTTGATGGAGATTATTGGTCAAGCAGGAGCTGCTGTTGCTGGTGCCGGAATTGTTATTGAAAAATCTTTCCAAGACGGTCGAGCTCTTCTTGAAGCACAAGGTGTTCCTGTGACATCACTCGCTCGTATTCAAGAATTTAAAGACGGCTCAATTATTTTTGCGGAGGCTGATGCATAATCATGGAATTTAACGAACAAAAACATTCACAGGCGGCCATTCTTGGACTTCAACATTTATTAGCCATGTATGCAGGGTCTATTCTAGTACCAATCATGATTGCTAGCGCTCTAAATTACACATCAGCTCAGCTGACATATCTGATTTCAACTGACATTTTTATGTGTGGGGTTGCCACCTTCTTGCAATTACAACTCCGCAAACAATTTGGAGTTGGTCTACCAGTCGTTCTTGGTTGTGCCTTTCAATCGGTAGCACCGTTATCAATCATTGGTGCCAAACAAGGTTCAGGCTATATGTTTGGAGCTTTGATTGTATCAGGAATTTACGTTATTCTCATTTCAGGCATCTTTTCAAAAATTGCGAATTTCTTCCCACCAATTGTAACAGGTTCAGTGATTACAACAATTGGGTTGACTCTGATTCCTGTTGCCATGGGAAATATGGGGAATAATGTTGATAAGCCAACGGCTCAATCAATGATTCTAGCTTTGCTGACAATTGCTATCGTTTTAGCGGTGAATATTTTTGCTAAGGGATTCATTAAGTCCATTTCAATTTTAATCGGCTTGATTGGTGGAACCATTGTTGCAGCCTTCATGGGCTTGGTGGACACTTCTGTTGTTACCCAAGCACCGCTTGTTCACATTCCGCAACCATTCTATTTTGGAGCCCCAAAATTTGAAATCACTTCAATCATCATGATGTGTATCATCGCAACAGTATCAATGGTTGAATCAACTGGTGTTTACCTTGCCTTGTCTGATTTAACTCATGATAAATTGGACAGCACCCGCCTTCGTAATGGTTATCGTGCAGAAGGGCTTGCTGTTTTACTCGGTGGTATTTTTAATACCTTCCCTTATACAGGTTTTTCACAAAACGTTGGCTTGGTTCAATTGTCAGGTATCAAAACGCGTCGTCCAATCTCTTACACTGCTGGCTTCCTTGTAGTTCTTGGCTTGGTTCCTAAATTTGGAGCCATGGCACAAATGATTCCTAGCCCAGTTCTAGGCGGTGCAATGTTAGTTCTCTTTGGAATGGTGGCCCTTCAAGGAATGCAAATGCTACGTGCAGTTGATTTTAAAAATAATGAACACAACTTTATCATCGCAGCTGTTTCGATTGCAGCAGGGGTTGGGTTTAATAATACTAATCTTTTCACTAGCTTGCCAAATACAGTTCAGATGTTCTTGACAAACGGGATTGTTATTGCAACTGTCTTCGCGGTTGTACTAAACCTTATTTTAAATGGTCTTGATAACTCACAATCTAACTAATAAAAAGCACTTTAGAGTTTGATATCTGAAGTGCTTTTCTCATGTGTTCCGTCGCCTTAATTTTCGCGATGATTAGTTTTAGTTTGATTGAGCCAAGCGTAGGCTAGTCCGATAAAGACGCCACCGCCAATCCAGTTACCAAAGAAGACAACAATCCATTGACGGAGGACATTCATAATATTGAGCCCTTTGATATTTGGAATATCACTGAAAGCAGCTAGCATGAATGAAGCAAAGTTTGCAATCAGGTGTTCATTTACTAAAAAGACAAACATAAAGATGGCAGATACCGCAATGGTGATTTTGGCAGATTCTTCTTTCAAAAGCATGTAGCCAAGAATAGCAACGTTGACAAAAATATTAGCTGTGATTCCTTCGAAGAAATTATTCCAATTAGATTTACCAAGTTTTGTTTGGACAGCATTGACCATAAAACTATTTTGATTGAGGTGGTCAAATGAGAAGGACTGGTTAAATAGCCAAGCTAAAATAGTAGCTCCAACAAAATTAAAGAATGTGCAGTATAGCAAGATTGTAATAGCTTTCTTCCATGAAATAGACTTGTAGTAGGCACCAGACGTTAGATACATCATATTCGACGTAGCTAATTCACCGTTGAAGATAAGCACGTAAGCCAGTCCAAAAGCAAAAATGAAAGCAAAGGCAAAACGTGATAGGGCTGGGATGCCTGTGCCAATTACGTCAGCAGCAATAATCCCAACAGCTGTACTCATTGTTAGATAAGCGCCAGCTAACATTGAGCGTAGCGCGTAGCGTCCCAAGCTCTCATCAAAAAGAGCTTCTTTTTTAGCGCAAGCGGCAGCAATTTTTTCTTGAAATGGTGTCATAAATCAACCTCTTTAATATTATTTTCCTAAAATTTCCCAAAAAAAGAGAGAGACTGGCTTAGTAGCAGGTCTCAGCTCTTTTTCAAATGTTCAATCGTTTAGTGTGAAGAAGCACCAGAAGTGGCATCAGCTTCAGCAGCAGGTGCACTAGCATGACCACCGTCGCTTGAAGAAGCACCAGAAGTAGCATCAGCACTAGCAGCAGGTGCGAATGGTCCTGAACCTCCGACCAAACGTTGACCAGTTGTTTGAAGATACCAGTCTAACCAAGGTTTAAAGTTGAAAACGATTTCGTTGATACCTGCGTAAGAACCGTCATCGTAGTACATTGCTTGGTAATTGTGAGTGTTGAGGACAGCTGGGTTTGGATTTGGAATTAAGGTACGGACGTACTCTTGATTACCGTTACGGAGCGTTCCAATTACCCATTCAACATTTTTCATGCGGTTAGCTGGTAATGAAGCGTGAACAGTAGACATACGGCTTCCTGATTGTGATGGAACACGTTTAGCATACATCGTATCAGGATCTTGGTGAGCGTTGTTGTAGTATAGGAATTGGTTGTTATCGTCAGCATAAGTCAATTCAAATGGCATTGATTTCAAAAACATGTTGATTTGGTCAACAGTCAAGATACCATGGTCAAGTTTAACGTAAGTGTCTCCTGAAACAGCACCTGTGATTTCAGCGACTTTTTCAACCCATTCTGGATCATCAGGGTCAACTTCAGTGATAGTTGTTGAAATTGGATGGTTACAATCCAAGTCTTCAGGAGCAATTGGCTTTGGTTTTTTCAATTTAGAAACGACCTCTACATATTTGATGAAGTTATCAAGACAAGATTCAAGGAATTTAATGGTTCCTTCATTTGTGATATTACCTTTATCGTCGAAAGCTTCTTTAGCTTTGCCGAGCAAGAATTCATTTCCAGGAAGTGTGTAAGCATTAACACCTGGAGCGTCTAAAATTTTACGTAAGTGTACTTGGGCACGTGATGTTCCTTGGTCATAGTAAGAAGCACCAACGATCATGACAGGTTTGTTTTCAAAAGGATGAACTTCAAATGACATCCATTCTAGAACACTCTTCAAAGCAGCTGTGATGGTATGATTGTGTTCAGGTGTAGCGATGATGACACCGTCTGCGCGAGTGATTTTATTGTAAATGAGTCGAAGTTGGAAACTTTCTTTCCAATCTTGATCTTGGTTGAACATTGGAACTTCGTCAATTTCTAGAAGTTCCAATTCAAATTTTGTTTTAAAATGACAACGAATAAACTCTAAGAGCATGCGATTATATGACTGCTCTGCATTTGATCCAACGATACCTACGAATTTCATGTGATTATTCCCTTTCTAAACTCTTATAAACTTTCCCAGTCAAAATTTTCAGCTTCTTTGTGTAGTAAATCTTGAGCATTTTGCAATTTTCCAGCAATTTTAACAAAAATGCGGAAATCATCAAAGATAGCATCCAATTTTTTAACAGTATCTAAGTCACGAAGATTACCCTCTTGGTCAAATGCTTGTAGTGAATGTGAAAGCAAGAATTCATCTGGCAAGACAGTAGCTTTCAATTCAGGTGCATTGAGGATTTGGCGCAATTGTAATTGTGCACGAGAAGAACCAAGTGTGCCGTAAGAAGCACCAGTAATCATGACCGGTTTGTTGAGAAGTGGGAAAATACCGTAGGACAACCAAGCAAGTGCATTCATCAAGGCTGCTGGGATAGAATGGTCGTATTCAGGTGTGCCAATGATGACACCGTCAGCAGCTTCGATTTTTGTAGCAATGTCGAGAACAGAATCTGGAACAGTTTTATCTGCCGGTTTATTAAAGACAGGCAAATCTTTTATTTCAACTAGTTCAATATCCACTGTTTCTGCATAATGCTTTTGAATGTATTGCAATAATTGACGATTGGTTGATTTTGCTGAGTTAGTCCCAACGATGCCAATAAGTTTCATGTAACAATTCCTCTTTCTTAAGAATAAAGTAGTTGAAAATCTTTTTGAAGCCCATCTGAAACAAGCATACGATTATCTCGGGTGATAATGATACCTTCAATTCCAGGGGTTTCATTGATTGTCATATAAGCGTCGATTATCGGAAACCCAAATAATCTAGTGGTCCAAATCTCACAGTCAACAGACTGGTCTGCAACGATTGTCAAACTAGCCATCTCTGTATCAATCGGGTAACCTGTGTGGCGGTCAAAAATATGATGGTAATCTTTACCTTGAAAGGTCAAATGGCGTTCATAGATACCAGATGTTACAACGGACTGATTTTGAACTTTGACAATTCCCACATTTTCACCACGTTTTTTTTGAGGGTTCTGTATGCCGATATACCAAGAGCCATCTTCACGTTTAGGATTATCTCCGTAAACCAGAACATTACCTCCCAGATTAATCAAGGCAGAAGCGACAGCCTCTTTTTTGAGATAATCGATAATCTTATCAGCGATGTAGCCCTTAGCTATTGAACCAAGATCTAGTTTCATACCTCTCTTGACCAAAAAAACGCTTGATTTTCCCTCGTCCAGTTCGATGAGGTTTGGATCGGTGACAGCCAAAACTTCTTGAATCTGTTTGTCTTCGGGAACGTTAGCATCAGCAAAGCCAATTCGCCAAGTTTGAACCAGCGGTCCAATCGCGATATTGAGATTGGAAGGAGTAGAGAGACTGTGCTTCTTACCCAAAGCAATCAAATAGAACAACTCTTGATCCACCTTAACAGGTGCAATCCCCGCTTGGTTATTGATCTCCATCAGCTCTGAATCCATATCGTTTGCACTAAAGCGATTCTTGTAGTCTTCCAATTGTTGACAGACCGTTTCGATATGTTCGTCCGCTTTATCAGAATCAATGATGATATCAATTGTTGTTCCCATCATCTTGATACTATGAGAAAGTTGCAAAGTTTTACCTCCAAATCGATTATATATCTATGATAACGTTTTCTTTCATAAAAATCAATGAAAATTTGCAAAAATTGGAAAAGTCAAGAAAAGTGTTTACTACATTTTTAAAAAATCAGATAATTTTGAACAAAAATAAAACTATCCTAAAAAACAATGCTTTCAGGATAGTTGTTTTCTAATTTTTCTTTTTCAGCGTTTAATTTT
>ERZ1034980.339-NODE-339-length-36886-cov-21.808015_pt1 | contig 36886 bp, 26 predicted proteins | sample MGYA00520622_ERZ1034980 | MGnify/ENA primary metagenome ERZ1034980 (study PRJEB33766, sample SAMN09781791) | gut metagenome | biome: gut microbiome | host: Homo sapiens | place: Madagascar | study: EMG produced TPA metagenomics assembly of the PRJNA485056 data...
TGGTCTACTATGCCCGCATCCAGCCGGTCATCTTTGGCATCCCGGTCATCGGCTTTGTGGGCTACATCGTGGCGTTCTTGCTGGGAATCTGGATCGCCCGCGACATCATCCGCGACGCCAAGCGCCACCGCAGGTAGCGGGCGTCCCCTTTGTCCCGCGAGATCACTCGACCTTACTCTATGCGACATTTATGACATCTCCGGCACCCATAGATGTCGCAAATTGAAAGCTCATCTTTGCCGACACTCCTGAGGTTTGTGTCTATTGATTCGTCTTCCACAAATATAGCAATAGAAAGTGTTGCTATTGGTAAATAGCAACGAAAAGTGTTGCTATAATTCAATAGCAACAGAAAGTGTTGCTATCACTAAACCTGCAGGGATGTTTAAGAAGAGTCGCAAGAGGGGGAAAGGATGAGCGAACAATATGCGGCGTTGATTGTCGATCTCAGAGATTCCAGGAAGCTCTCTGCTTCCGCTAGACAAGACGCGCAAGGGGAGCTTGCCCGTGGGATAGCCCGAGCCAACGCCCTCTTCGCCACGTCAATTGAAAAGCCCCTCATGTTCAGTGCTGGAGACGAGGCTCAAGGTTTGTTCAGAGACGCTCCCAGTGCGTTTCTTGCCTTTCGTCTGATTTCTATCTTTATGATTTCCGCTCGTATTCGCGGTGGAATTGGCGTTGGTGGCTGGGAAACTCGAATGGACGTCGAGCTATCGACGGAACAAGATGGGACGGCGTTTCATCGAGCTAGGGCGGCAATAGCGGACGTTAAGAAGGACAAGCTGTCATATTTACGCGTTCGCGGAGCCGATGGGGTGCTCTGGTCCACGGCCGTTGCCTCCGATTTGTGCCTGAACTTGTCGGAGTCGTGGAATCAGCGACAGAGAGTGCTGGGACAGGCCGTTGAAGCCCTTCTGCCGTTCGTGTATACCGCTTCTGCCATGCCATCTGGCGTGGAGGATGTGGATGTGGCCAGTTGGCCGGTCGAATGTCTAACCTGTTCCGATGGTAGTGCGGAGAAGCTCGGTCAATATCGAGCCATGGGTGTCGGGGGCAATGTCGAGATCTCCGTCGAGGCAATTGACCTTGGAATGAGAGGCATTTCATACAAGCTGGCGGAGATGCTCGGTAGATCCCGCCAGGGAATAGACCGGTCCCTCTCAAACTCGAACATCCAGCTTGAGAGGCGTGCAGCAGCTTTCACTGTCAGTACGCTGGCGAGAGAGGCGGGCCAATGAAGACTGTCGTGGGAAGCCTCTTAATATTCCATTTGCTGGCAGATTTCTACTTCCAGCCAGGCTGGCTTGCGCGCAAGAAGGAGTCCTCTCGCGGTCATTTGACAATTCATTGCCTGATTTATGCGCTTGTCGTTGGAATTGGGATGTCGTGGCTGCTTGGCCTCTCGACATCAGAGCTAATGACATCAATTGTCGTGCTAACCGTTTCTCACGTTGCAATTGATGGTGCGCTGCGAAAGCCTATGAACGAAGCTCTAAGCCCAGCTTTGGCCTTTGCCCTCGATCAGGGGCTGCACCTTGTTGTGCTGTTTCTTGTATTTGTGATTGTTACTGCCACAAACGATGGTGCAACCACGCTGAGATTGGGTAAGTCGGTTCTTGTCTGGAGTATTGAGCTCACTTGGAGCCTGGGTATCACGATGAGCTGCCTTCCTGCTTCCGTTGCAGTGTCAAAAATCCTTGAATCAGCGCGTGGCATTTCCGAAGTGTCCGATAGCAGCAAGACTCATTCTGGCAAGTGGATCGGAATTCTTGAGAGGCTGATCGTACTTGTTCTGACCCTACAGGGCCAATATTCCGCAATCGCTTTTGTCTTCACAGCAAAGAGCATCGCAAGATTCAAGGAGATAGAGAGCAGCCGAGACTTTGCCGAAGTCTATCTCTTGGGTACCTTGGCAAGCGTAGCAATTGCCATGTTCTCGGGAATGATAGCGACTTATCTGTTTGCCTGACATTGTTAATCGCGGGCGCCCCAGGTTGCTGAGCAGCTTGGGGCGCGATCGGTTCCTGTTGACAGAGGTTCCTGGTAAGAGATCTTAACTATGCCTCAGCTGTGAGATTGCCTGCTTAATCGAGCGCTTTCTCTGGAGGTCGAAGAGCACAATGGCTAAATAAGGAAGCATGACGGGTATGACCAGACAGATTAAGCAGAACCTTGTATATTCAAATAGACAAGATGCCGTGAGCATTGGGTCAGAATATTGACCTATGGCGGAAGCGCCGATGCCTATGGAGCAAATGACCGACACTAAGGGAATAAGGCTAACTAGTGTGGCGGGCAATCTGAATGAGAGCCAAATATCGAGGTAATCGATGTTCCATTTCTCGGTTGCCATTGCCCGCAATCTTAGAGTCTCGGCGTATTTCTCGGCGTATTTATGATTGTCGCGCTTAATTGTGTTTGTCATTTTAAGGAGTCTTTGAGGCTCGTTTATCAGTGCTCTTCTTAAAGCTCTGCCGACAAATATCTCTCGGAATGCTGGGATTAGGCCAAAAAGAGCGGAGAGAAGTTCAATTAGACTGGTTGTAGACATTATTTCTCCAATCGATTGGATACAACAAGCTACAAACATTATTAGGTCGCGAAGTGTCTGAATAATGAAAATCAAAGATGTACGTAAAATATGTTGGCGTAAAGCGTGTCCCGCTTCGATGCCGCATAGGCATTGCCCTACCGGTATAGGATGTAGTAGGCGACATCATACTGTGTCAATCGAAACACGATGAATTCGAGCGGAGCGGTTCGACTTATACCGAACAGAGTGATGGGGGTACTAAGTCTGGACGCGCGCTGGCATACATCGCAATTCCAACGTGCTATTTTCAGGCAAGACGACCCCGAGAGCGTCTCTATTGCGATAAGCCACCGTCACGAGGTAGCTCACGTGTCCACGTTTGGCGATTTCAATGTTACATCGGTGGATTAGATTCTCGCTGTGGATTAAAACTGCCCCTCTTCAGTCAATGGCCTTGTGGAAAGACCCGGCAAGTAATGGGGTGCCTTGAAGAGGTTAGGAAGCGGCCTTGGACAGGAAAAGCTCAATTCGTCGAAACTCGGCTACGTTTGTGTTTTGTTCCAGATAAGTCGGGCAGGAGGTCAACTGACACCTCAATCAACTTGGAAAATGCCCCAATTATTTGGACGATACTTAGTGCTCTCGAATTAAGACACAAACGTAGTCGAGTTTTAAGCGGAACGTTGCCCGACGTGGGAGAAAGAGGCGGGAGATGCGTCGCTTCTTATCTCTCGTGCTCCTTCAGCGCCTCGGTCTGCGTCAGCGTGGTGAGCTTCCTCTTGAGCGTGGCCACCTTGAGGTCCTGGGTGAACAGGCGGGCGAGAAGCACCAGGATGCCGCAGAAGAAGACGAAGTTGGAAGATGAGTCAAACCCAAAGACGCCCGTCACCCAGAACACCAGCTGCGGGAAGGCCGCCACCACAATGAGCAGCACGGCAAGGAACACCCAGAAGATGGAATCGATAATCTCAAGCGCGGACTTCTTGAGCTTGCGGATGACAAACGCCAGCGTCAGGAAGGCAACGATGAGCAAGAAGATTCGCAAAGTGATGTTCATGCCAATCACCTGAACCACTGGACGAAGAGGATGGACATGCATGTGCGCGCCATGTAGGAGATGGACTTCCAGGCGTTGAGGTAGCTCTCGCCGGCCTGGCGCTCGCGCATCTGCACCTGCACCTCGGACACCTTGGCGCCCTTGCGCATAAGGAACGCAACGGAATCCGGCTCTGGGCCAAAGTCGAAGCGCCGTACGAACTCGCTCACCATCTTTCGGTTGAACAGGCGCATGCCACTCGTGGGGTCGTTCACGGTTTGCCCGCAGGTCAGCTTGATGAGCCCGGTGATGAGGCGAGAGCCAATCATGCGTGCCGAGACGGGCTTCTCCTCGTCCACAAAGCGCGAGCCGATGACGATGTCCGCGCCGTCGGCCTCCATGCGCTCCGCCATTACGGGGACGTACTCCGGCATGTGCTGGCCGTCCGCGTCAAACTGGATGACGGCGTCGTAGCCGTTCTCCAGGGCATAGCGGCAGCCGGTCTGGAAGCCGCCGGTGAGGCCGAGGTTGACCGGGTGGCTCACGTAGTTGAAGCCGCGGCGCTTGCAGATGGCCTCGGTCTGGTCCGAGGAGCCGTCATTGACCACGAGGTAGTCCACGCCGGGGCACGTCCGGACGAACTCGTCCACCGTGGCCTCGATGCACCCCTCCTCGTTGTATGCGGGGATGATTGCTAGAACTTTCAATGTGATGTAAGCCTTCTGTATTTAGCAGGTCTCAATCGGTATGACCTGTAAAGATTAACACTTGCTGAAGCGTGGACAAGGTTCCCCCACGTATCATAAAAACAATGTGCCTATAAGAGGCAGCCTGGGCACCGCCGTCCACCACAGCAACGTCCCTCCAACCAACCAAGACGAGGCAGACCATGCAGATAGCCAAGAGAGTACACAACGCCATCGCCAGGCTCCCACTGTGCCTGGCCGTCGCCATTGCGACGCTTGCCACCGGACTCGCCCTGAGCCTGCCCTTCTCGGCGCAGGCAGCCGAGCTTGGCGAGAAGTCCTTTATCTACGTCGAGTCCCCAAGCGTGGTGCAGGGTGGCGTCCAGCGTATTGCCATTGGGCTTGGAAACCAAAGGGTCGTGGCATCGGCCAACCTGTTCTACGTGCGGGATGGTCGGCAGTACTCCGCACCGGCCACGTCCTTCTCGGCGGACGCTGCGCTCTTTGAGTTTCCGGCAACGCTGTCGGGCGAGTGCGAGCTATCGTCCGTCTCTGTCACCTATAGGGACGGCGGGGCTTCTACCTATGACCTTTCCGCGCAAGATGGTTCTTGCTCCTACATCGTGACCTCAACGGACTCCGCTGGCGTGGCTACCTTCTCGGCTGAGCCCGAGTCCGCCGCAGCCGCATCCAGCGCCACCGTTTACTCCCTGGATGACTCAGGTGCCATGATGGAGTCTGCGGCCCCGTCCACGCAGTCCATGCTCGCGCGCTCTTTGGGAGGCCAGTTTACCATCGCGCTTGACCCCGGCCACGGACCTGGCCCCTCTAACCCGGGTGCCGTCAGCCACGGCCTCCGCGAGGCCGACCTCACGCTCAGCGTGGCCAACTACTGCAAGGCTGCCTTGGAGAAGTACCCAGGCGTGAAGGTCATCATGACCCATGATGGCAAGACGGGGACGGACGACCTCAACGAGCGCGTCAACGATGCCGTAGACGCCGGAGCCGACGTCTTTGTGAGCCTTCACATGAACTCGGCCACAGAGACCGCCCACGGCGCCGAGGTCTGGTACCCCAACGGTAGTAGCTACAAGCGCGACGAGGTTTCCATGGGCGTCACGCTCTCTTCCAACATCCTCAACCGCCTGCAGGCGTTGGGTCTCTACAGTCGCGGGGCAAAGACGCGCGATTACCCCGAGGGCTATGACTCCTCCGTCTACCCGGACGGCTCCACCTCTGACTACTACGGCATCATCCGCTATGCGCGCCAGCGCGGCATCCTCGGCATCATCGTCGAGCACGCCTTCATCACCAATGACGCGGACGCGGCGTTTCTCTCCAACGAAGCCAACCTCAAGGCCCTGGGGGAGGCCGATGCCGAGGGCATAGCCAGGACCTACGGCCTGAGGACCAATGGCTCTTGGCAGTGGTCTGGCGGTTGCTGGCACTACTACGTGGGGTCAACGCAGCTCACGGGCTGGTTCTGGGTCACCGGCGCTCGCTACTACGCTGATGCCTCAGGCAACGTCCAGGGTCCTGGCTGGCTGCTTATGGATAGCAAGTGGTACTGGTTTGACCAGAGCTGTGCCAACGTGACGGGCTGGGCTGACATCAACGGTGCAACCTACTACTTTGACCACAACGGTGTCATGAAGACTGGCTGGGCCACAATCGACGGCGCGACGTACTACTTTGACGCTTCGGGTGCCAGACAGACCGGCTGGCTAGACATTGACGGCAAGGCCTGCTTCTTTGACGAGAAGGGCGTGCTGTGCGTCTCTCGCTGGTACCAGGCCGCGGACGGCTCCTGGTACTGGTTTGGCTCCGATGGCGCCAGGGCCACGGGCTGGCAGAAGCTTGGCGGCTCCTGGTACTGGTTTGACCCGGCCTCCGGCCGCATGGCCACGGGCTGGCAGAGCATTGACTCGCACCTCTACTACCTCGGCGAGTCTGGCGCCATGCAGACTGGTTGGATTCTGCTTGACGGCACCTGGTACTACACGGACGCGTCTGGCGCGGCTCTCACGGGCTGGCAGTCCATTGGAAGCGCCTGGTACTGGTTTGATGAGCAGACGGGTGCCATGGCCGCAGGTTGGTACAACACCGGCAACTCTTGGTCCCGCTTTGCGGATTCCGGCGCGTGGCTTGGGTACGCCAGTAGCGGTTGGAACCTCATAGACGGTACCTGGTACTGGACGGAGGGCGCCGGCGTGCCGCGCACCGGTTGGCTCAACCTCAACGGCACTTGGTACTGGCTTGACCAGAAGACCGGTGCTGCCCAGACGGGCTGGGGTTTGGTCAACGGCTCCTGGTACTGGTTCGACAAGGACTGCGCCATGCAGACCGGTTGGCTGGACCTTGACGGCACCTGGTACTACCTTGACCCCTCCGGCGCTTGCCATGTGGGCTGGCTGAGCCGTGGGGGCGTGTGGTACTACCTTACGGCCGACGGCCCCATGGCCACTGGCTGGGCAAGCATTGACGGCATCTGGTACTACCTCTCCGGCTCCGGCGCTATGCAGACGGGATGGCTGAACCTCAATGGCACCTGGTACTACCTCCAGGGCTCGGGTGCCATGGTCGCGGGCTGGCTGAGCCTAGGCAACACCTGGTATTACCTCGGCGCCTCGGGTGCCATGGTCACGGGAACCCAGACCATCGACGGCATCCGCTACGTCTTTGATGACTCTGGCTCCCTCTCGCAGACGCTTGGCCCCGATGCCGGTCCCACGGACCCCAAGAAGACCGGCTGGTCCAAGGAAGGCTCCGACTGGTACTACTACGATGCGGACGGCTCCGCGCACACGGGTTGGCTCAACCTCAACGGCACCTGGTACTACCTGTGGGACTCCGGAGTCATGGCCACCGGCTGGGTCAACGTGGGCGGCTGGTACTACCTCGATGGCTCTGGCGCTATGCAGACCGGCTGGGTCTTTGTCTCCGGGATGTGGTACAACTTGGGCTCCGATGGCCTCTGGACCGGAGAGCAGCAGGCACAGACCACTATCGCGGGGACCTCGGCTCTTTCCAAGGACGCCTTCGTGAGCAAGGCTGTTGCCGCCTTCGCTTCCGTTGGGGCCACCTATCCCTCCGAGGCACTTTCCACTGGCGGCGCCCCCACCATCCATGACTTCTGCGCGCAGCTCTACGAGGAGGCCGCAGACGAGGGCATCCGCCCGGAGCTTGTCTTCTGTCAGGCAATGAAGGAGACGGGCTGGCTCCGCTTCGGCGGTCGCGTCAATGTCAGCCAGTTCAACTTCGCAGGCATCGGTGCTGTGGACGGGGGCACCACCTCTGCGTCCTTCTCATCGGTGAGGGAGGGACTGCGGGCGCAGGTGCAGCACCTCAAGGCATACGCAGTCAAGGGCGTCACCAAGTCTGCCCTGGCGCACGTCTGCGTTGATCCGCGCTTCTCGCTGGTGAGTACCGGCAGCGCACAGTACGTGCAGTGGCTTGGCATCAAGGAGAACCCCCAGGGCCGCGGCTGGGCCACTGGCAAGGGGTACGGCTGCCAGATTGTCAGCCTGATGAACGCGTACTTTGGGGTCTAGCCGAGCGTTCCCACCCTGAAGCTCGCTGCACCTGTCCCGTGCGTCACGGGCGCCATGATGGCATCGCATTCCTGGGCGACCGTCGGGCGAGAATAGCCCGGTGCGTCGCCCAAATACGTTACTTCGCAAGACCCCGGGTTGAACGCGAACATCTCTGTGTTGTGGGACTCCGAGCCTGCGCCCCACGCAAATCAGCTCTGGTTGAGACTGCCTATGACGCGGGGTGCTTCCCTTGCCGGCAACAACGTCTCGTATTCTGTCAAAGCGAAGTACAGGATCGTCCACCACGATGCCGAATACAAGACGGTGCACCATGACGCCGTGACCCACACCGAGACCTACTGCACCGGCTGCGGCGTGATTTGGTAGCTCTAGTTTTTGGCTGTTCTCATTGGGGGCGCATCGGTCCTTTAGATCGGTGCGCCCTACACCTTTACCGCCTCCTCAGGATTACATTAAACTATTGATGATGTTGGGTCTCGCTGTCTGGTGGTGCTTTCCGTTTGCCCAACCACCGCAAGATACGGTAGTGTCGAAGAGCACATTGACCTGCTAGGTCGTGGCAAAAAGGAGGACGGTCGTGCGGCTTGAGAGAGACGAGGCAGCAAGGGCGGTCGCAACGCTGACGCTTGGCATGCTCCTTGCCGTGGCGGTTTATCCAACTGCGGCGCCGGCGGGTGAGTACTCAGCCCTGACGAGTCTGGCGTCTGTCCAGCTCGTGGCCAACGAGCAGCAGGTCGCAGCTTGGCACGCCTCCGGAACCTGCGAGTGGCGCATCGTCGACGGGCGTCTTGAGGTCAGGCCGGCTGGCGGCCGTGCAACCGGAACGCTTGGCGACTTTGGCTGGCTGCGCTACAAGCCTCTCATCAAGTCTGCGGACTTTCTCCCCGGCGTGAAGGCAACCGCCTGCGAGGGCATGTTCCAGGACTGCGATCAGCTGACCGTGGCGGACCTCTCCCGTCTTGACGGGTCATCGGTCACCAGCCTCGCGGACATGTTCGATGGTTGCTCCTCGCTGACGTCCGTTGACCTCGGTGGCCTCTCTGGCTCCTCTCCGGAGGAGGCGGCCAACATGTTCTTTGGCTGCTCCTCCCTTGTCTCCGTTGATCTCTCTGGCATCAATGGCTCAGACATCGGCTCGTTTGAGGGAATGTTCAACTCCTGTTCTGAGCTTGTCTCCGTTGCTCTGCCGGACCTCGGCAACTCTACGGCAACGAGTACGCTGGCCATGTTCTTCAACTGCGCTAAGCTCGCTGATCTTGACCTTGCCGACGTCCGCATGCCCCTACTCTCCAACATGGAGAACATGTTCGGGGGGTTGCAAGAGCCTGACGAGGCTTGACCTCTCCGCCCTGGGCGCAACCAACGTCACAGACATGGACTCGCTCTTTTCCGGCTGCTCTGGCTTTGAGCGCGTTGATCTCTCTGGCCTTGCGGGGTCTTCTCCCAAGGAGATGAACTACCTCTTTATGGACTGCTCTTCCATAGAGGAGATTGACCTCACTGCGCTGAACGTCTCTCGTGCTAAGACCCTGAACTACCTCTTCTACAACTGCGGCAAGCTCAGGAGGCTTGACCTCTCTAGCTTTGACACCTCGGGCGTCATCCAGATGGAGGACATGTTCGGCAACGACGCCTCGCTCAAGGAAGTCCGCCTTGGGCATGGCTTCTCGTTCTGCGGAGCCAAGCAGGAGCCGCTGTGCCAGCTGCCCAGCAGTGTGGGCACGCATCTCCTCGGGTGGAGAAATTCCTCCGGTCGGGTCTATGCCGCGTCCGAGATACCCGCCAACCAGGCTGAAACCTATCGGTCTGGCATCGTCCTGGACGCGGACCTCATCTGCCTATTCAGCAGGTATTACGTGTATGACGGCTCTCCTGTCAGCCTGATTCTGACCACGGGGCTTGCCGAGGGCGTGGACTATACCGCGAGTTACATCGATAACGTCGAGGTGGGTACCGGCTCGGTGACCTTTGAGGGCATCAACGACTACCTTGGCAGCCTGACCTTTGACTTTGACATCTCTCAGGGCGTACCCCAGGTTGGCGCCCCGGAGGGCATTGCGGCCTCCCGGGGGCAGAGGCTCTCGGAAGTAGCGCTTCCCGATGGCTGGACCTGGGACAATCCGGACCAGGTGGTGACGTCCTCCAAAGACTACGTCGACGCCCGGGCGACCTTCACGCCGGAGGACACGCGCAACTACGTGAGCGTCGCCAAGGTGGTGAGAGTGCAGATTGACTGTGACGGCTCATGGGCGTGGGATGGCCGCGGCTGGTGGTGGAGCAGATTCGACGGCACCTACCCCAGGTCCTGCTGGAAGAAGATCGGCGGCTCCTGGTACCTCTTTGACGCCGCGGGCTACATACTTGACGGCTGGCAGAGCGCTGGCGGCGGCTGGTACTGGCTGGGTGGCTCCGGCGATGGCGCCATGCGTACGGGCTGGCAAAAGATTGCTGGCGTCTGGTACTGGTTTGACGGCGGCGGCGCCATGGCCACAGGCTGGCGACAGGTTGGCGGGAGCTGGTATCTCTTCTCTGGGTCTGGTGCCATGTTGACCGGCTGGCAGTGCGCCGGCGGCATCTGGTATTGGCTTGGCTCGTCCGGCGCCATGGCCACGGGCTGGTTCCAGGTTGGCGACGTCTGGTATTGGGCGGATGTCTCTGGCGCCATGGCCCACGACCGCTGGCTGGGGGACTACTACGTCACCTCCTCCGGCGCCATGGCCACCAGCGCGCGCGTTGACGGCTACTGGGTGGGCGCCGACGGCAAGTGGGTGCCGGGCGCATAGAGCCGTGGGTCTTCCCGTTTGAGAAGCCTCTGCTGCCGCAATTGCCGACCCGGGTGTTCGTCGCTGGGCGCCCAGGTCGGTTTTTCTCGCCTAAGGACCGATATTTCCGAGCTGGGTATCCGTTTGGGAATACCCAGCTCGATTTTTATGCCATTCGTTCGCGGCCGCCCGCCGAGCATGGTGGCGTGTTTACCCCTCCCTGGTGCTACGCTGAAAACCAAACGGGTCGGCCTCATGCTGCTGGCCCCAAACGCAAACCCTTGATGAAGGGAGAAGAGATGAGGGGAAAGAGATTCCTCGGCCTGGCGCTCACGGCGACGCTCGCCCTGGCGGGAATTGCCCCGACTGCGGCTCTGGCCTGGCAGAAGGACGAGCCCGGCACGTGGATGCAACAGGAGAACGGCAAGTACCGCTACGTGTACGAGGATGGTACCTACGCCTACTCCGACAACGCGATGGGTATCCTGTTCTTCACGCCCGGCGATGGTGACGGAGAGCCGACCTACGTCCTTGACGAGGAGGGCTACCGCCTTACCGGCTGGATCGGCACCGGCGACCACTACGTCTACGCCGGCGAGGACGGCGTCATCTGCAAGGGCTGGAAGCAGATCGACGGCAGCTGGTACCACTTCAATGCCGACGGCGTTACGCAGACCGGCTGGCAGGAGATCGACGGCAACAGGTACTTCTTCAACCCCAAGGGCGCCATGCAGACCGGCTGGGTGCACGACGGCATGGGCCTCTATTGGCTCGGCGACGATGGTGTGATGACCAAGGGCTGGGAGAAGATCGACGGCTCTTGGTATTGGTTCCTCGATGACTCCTACGAGAAGTTCGCCGGCGTCATGGCTACTGGCTTCGTGGGCATCGATGGCAGCGAGTACCTCTTTGACGAGAATGGCGTCATGCAGACCGGCTGGCAGAACCCTGACGGTGCTTGGTATTACTTCGGCAGCTCCGGCGCCATGAAGACGGGCTGGCAGTCTATCAACGGTGCCTGGTACTACTTCGACAAGAACGGCGTCATGCAGACCGGCTGGCAGTCCATTGACGGCAGCTGGTACTGGTTCAATGGCTCCGGCGCCATGCAGACGGGCTGGCTCAGCCTCGATGGTACCTGGTACTGGTTCAGCAACAGCGGCACGATGGTCACTGGCTGGCAGTACATTGGCAACGCCTGGTACTACTTTGGCGGCTCCGGCGCCATGAAGACAGGCTGGCAGAGCATCGGAGGCGCCTGGTACTACCTCAAGGGCTCCGGTGCCATGGCGACGGGCTGGCAAAGCGTCAACGGCAGCTGGTACTGGTTCAACGGCTCCGGCGTCATGCAGACCGGCTGGCAGTCCATTGGCGGCAGCTGGTACTACTTTGACGGCTCCGGTGTCATGGTCCACGACCAGTGGATGGGCAACTACTATCTCACGGGCTCCGGCGCCATGGCCACCAACACGTGGGTAGGCGGCTACTACGTCAACGGCAGCGGTGCCTGGGTTCCGGGCTACGGCCAGTCCAGCAGTGGAAGCAGCTCTGCTGGCAGTTGGGATGACAGGACGGTGTACGTGTCTCCTCGTGGCAGATATTGGCACAAGAGCCCGAACTGCAACAAACTTAACCACGCCAGTAGGGTTGATCCGATTTCTATCGATGAGGTCGGAAATCGCACGGAATGTCCCTATTGCTAGTTAAAATTATTCTAGTCTCACCAACCTAAACCGCCCGCCCATTTGGACGGGCGGTTTCTTGTGTGCGGTCCTATCATTACCCCCCCGGTATGTTGCACAACAATTGAAGTAGAGAACCTTATGCGACAACACACGTCAATGGGCGAGAGCGCGCTTCTCGCCGTGGCTCTGGGGGCGACGCTGGCCCTGGGTCCGGCGATGGCCCTGGCGGAGACCGCGGCCAATCAGCCGTCGGACTAGCCCGAGTAGCAGGTGCCCGTTCTTGACGTCGAGGCCAAGGACCCCCTTGCTCCCACCTGGAAGCAGGGCTGGGTCCTGGCTGATGACGGCACCTGGTACTGGGGCCTCTCTGATGGCACCTTTGCCAAGGACGAGTGGGTCTATACGGGCGGCTCATGGTATCTCGTGGGTGCGGACGGCACCGTGATGACCGGAATGGTCCAGAAGGACGGCGTCTGGTACTACCTGACCTCCTCTGGCGCCATGGCCACGGGCTGGGCTCAGGACGCGGACGGCGCCTGGTACCTCGCCTCCCAGAGCGGTGCCCTAGTGACCGGCTGGCAGAAGGTCGGCGGCACCTGGTACTGGATTGATCCCAACAGCTATAAGATGGCCACCGGCGTCCTTGACCTCAACGATGGCCGCTACTTCCTCAAGCCCTCCGGCGCCATGGCAACTGGCTGGGCGCAGGACTCCGACAGCTCCTGGTATCTTGCCAGCACGGACGCCTCGGACGGCCGTCTTCAGACTGGTTGGCAGAAGTCCAACGGCTTTTGGTACTGGCTTGACCCCGCTACCAGCAAGATGACAACGGGTTGGTTTGAGCAGGGCGGCTCAGCCTACTACCTTTCCGCGCCTAGCGGTAACATGCTCGCTTCCGCTTGGGTGGACGATGAGAACGGTCATCGCTGGCTCGACTCCGATGGCGCCCTTGTGGCAACCGTTTCCGGCACCAGAATCGTCTATGCCGATGCCAGTCACGCTCCCGCCTCTGGCCTTACGACCATCGGGGATGCTGTCTACTACGCAGATCCAGAGACTGGCCTTCTTAAGGGCGGCGAGATAGCCTGCGAGGACGGCAAGGTCCGTGAGTTTGACGAGTCCACCTACGCCGCCGTCTCCAAGTGGTACACGGATCAGGACGGCAACTGGCACTACCTCAAGAACGGCCTTGACGCTGGCGGATGGATGCTTATCAACACCACCTGGTACTACCTTGATCCTTCGACCGGTGTCATGCTCACGGGTTGGCAGAAGATTGATGGCTCCTGGTACTGGCTTGAGTGCTGGGGTGGTATGAGGAGAGGCTGGCTCTACGACGGGGGCTCCTGGTACTACCTCGGCGGTTCTGGAGCCATGGTCACCGGCTGGCACGAGGTCTCCGAGCATATCTACCAGTTTGCCTCCAGCGGTCGCATGTACGAGCCTCAGATGACGCCTGCGACCGATGCTCAGCAGCGCGTGGTGGCTGCGGCCCAGCGCTTACCCTCGCCTGGCGGTGGTCTCTGCTCCGAGTGGGTGTCCATGGTCTTTGCCGAGGCGGGCTACCGCCACGTCTACGCTGACGCCTGCGACGACTACTGGTGGTTCTGCAACAGCGGCAACATCAGTGACCTCAAGGTGGGTATGATCATTGCCGTTCCGTCGCACACCCACAGCTACCTGGGTTCCATTTACGGTCACGTGTGCATCTACATCGGTGATGGCAAGGTCATGGACAACGCCGGCTACGGAGAGATCCGCGTCAAGGACCTCTACGAGTGGCTTGCGTACTACGATACGACCTACCAGCCCCTGTGGGGCTGGTACGACAGCGTGCCCCTCTGCTAGGCACAGAGAGGCCGTGGCAACTGGCAGCAGGGAAAGGAGGGCCAGATGAGAAGGACGAGCGTGCGTGCGTTTCTCGCCATTCCCGTTATGGCCTTGGCCGTGATGATCTCGCTCTCTCCGGCAGCAGGCCTGCAGAGGGTGCTCGCTGACGACGCCCCCGACAACGTCATCGAGATCCCGGGAGATTCGAGGCCAAAGGACGACGAGCCTGCGACCCCCGAGGGCTGGCGGGAGGAGTCTGGCAAGAGGACCTACTGGAGGGACGGCCAGATGCTGACCGGCATCCAGACGGTCGATGGCGTTGACTACCTCTTTGGCGAGGACGGCGCCATGACAACCGGCTGGGGCATTGACCCTAAGACCGGCAGCTGGTGTTATGCGGACGCGAGCGGTGCCCTCAGGACGGGCTGGTTCCAGAAGAACGGTGTCTGGTACCTTCTGGGCAACGACCACCTCATGCTCACCGGATGGCAACGGGAAGGCGGCTCAACCTACTACCTGGCCGAGTCCGGCGCCATGCAGACCCAGTGGGTCCTTGTGGATGGCGGCTGGTACTGGCTGGGCAGCTCCGGTGTCCTCCACACGGGATGGGCCTGGCTGGGCAACAACTGGTACTACCTTGACCCCGCGCAGAACGGCCGTGCGGTGACGGACGGCGCCGCCCAGGTGGACGGCGCCTGGTATGCGTTTGACGCCTCCGGGCACATGGCCTCCTCCGGGTGGGCTCTTACGGGAGGGTCCTGGTACCTTGCCGAGGGCTCCGGTGCCCTCAAGACCGGCTGGCAGCGCGTCAACGGCACGTGGTACTACCTCAGCCCCGCTGACGCCAAGATGGCGACTGGGGACACCGTGGTAGACGGAAAGTCCTACCACCTGGACGATTCCGGTACCATGGTAGCAAGCACGTGGGTGCGGGACGCCACGGGCGTCTGGCGCTGGTATGGCGCGGACGGCGCCCTTGTTGCCGCCATCGACGGGCTGGATGTCACGTTTGCGGATGGCTCCGTCAAGAGCGGCCTCACGCAGGTGGGGAGCACCTGGTACCTCCTGGAAACTAACGTCATTCAGACGGGCGAGCAGGTGGTTGACGGCAAGACCCACCTCTTTGACGAGAAGACCGGAGAGGCTGTCGCGGGCTGGCAGAAGTCCGCTGACGGTTCTTGGCTCCACTACGATGCCCAGGGAGCCGCACAGACCGGCTGGGTCTGGGACGGCGCCTGGTACTACCTTGACCCCGAGACCGGCATCATGCAGACCGGCTGGGTCAATGTTGGCGGCACCTGGTACCTGCTCTCTGGCTCCGGCGCCATGCGGACCGGCTGGAACAACGTGGGCGGCACCTGGTACCTCATGGGGTCCTCCGGTGCCATGTGCACCGGGTGGGCCTGGGACGGCAGTGCCTGGTACTACCTGGAGTCTTGGGGCGGCATGCACACCGGCTGGCTGAGCCTCAACGGCACCTGGTACTTCCTGGACTACGACAGCGGCTACATGCACACCGGATGGACCTGGGCCGGAGGCCAGTACTACTGGTTTAACGAGGACGGGTCCCTGGGCAGCGTGGACTGCACGTGGCGGGACATGTTCCAGTGGGCGCAGTCCTACTACAGCAGTACCAACTGGCTCATGCTGACGGACACCAGCGGCTGCAGGACCGCTATCTACTACGGGCACCACGGCGCGTGGAGGCCCGTCAAGGAATGGATCTGCTCGCCCGGCGCCCCCGCCACGCCCACCGTCACCGGCGAGTTCACCGTTACCGGCAAGGGCTACTCCTTTGGAAACGGCTTCACCTGCTACTACTACACGCAGTTCTATGGTGACTACCTGTACCACTCGGTTCTCTACTACCAGAACAGCTTCCGCGTGATGGACGGGCGCCTTGGCATGCACCTCTCGCATGGCTGCGTTCGTCTTGACATAGACAACGCCAAGTGGATCTACGACAACATTCCCTACGGCACCAAGGTCATCATCTGGTAGGGGAGCAGGCAAGAAGATCTTTTCTGCGGCACTGCCGGAAGTGCCATAAAAGCCGAGCTGGGTATTCGCAGGCGGATACCCAGCTCGGCATTTTTGGTTTAGGGACAAGAATTGCCGACTTGGGTCTCCGTGAATGGATACCCAAGTCGGCTTTGGCGGCTAAGTCTAGGGCATTGGGTCTATGCGCCGGCGACCCACCTGCCGTTCGCGCCGACCCACCAGCCGCCGACCCACTGGTTGGTTGCCATGGCGCCGGAGGACGTGAGGTAATAGTCGCCCACCCAGCAGCTCTGGGCCATGGCGCCCGAGCCGTAGAAGTAGTACCAGGTACCGCCCACCTGCTGCCAGCCTGTGACCATGGCGCCGGAGGAGCTGAGCCAGTACCACGTGCCGTCGAGCTGGAGCCAGCCGGTCTGCATGGCGCCGGATCCGTTGAACCAGTACCAGCTGCTGCCGACCTTGGTCCAGCCGGTTGCCATGGCGCCGGAGCCGTGCAGGTAGTACCAGGTGCCGTTGACCTTCTGCCAGCCGGTGAGCATGTAGCCCGAGCCATCGAAGAGGTACCAGGCGCCGTCGATCTGCTTCCAGCAGGAGTGGGGATAGGATCCATCGGCGTTTCTCCACCACCAGCGGCCGCCGGTGGACTGCCAGCTTCCCGCCGCCTCCTGGCGGACTATCTGGAAGTGCGCGACGAGCGTGCCGCTGTAGTTGCGAAGGCCCGTCAAGGTGAGCGTGGCGGTGCCCGGCTCGACGTTGTTCGAGAAAGAGTACTGGTAGTCGACTCCGGCGGTCAGGACGTTTCCGTTCCAGTCCCTGACCTCAAAGCCGGGGGTGACGCCAGTGCCCGTGTAGGGCTGGTCCGCTATGGTCACCGTGGCGCTCTGGTCCAGTGGGGCGGGGTCGATCTGGAAGGTTGCGCGGGTGGTGCCGTAGTAGTTGCCCGTACCAGTGATGACGACCGTCGCCGTTCCGGCATCGGTGGTGTTCCAATAGTCGGTCGTGAAGTCGGCTCCGTAGTCGAGCTCACGTCCGTTGACCGTCACCGAGGGAATGACGTTGTGGGAGGTTCCGTCGTAATGCACGTGGGAGAAGCCCAGCCGGGCCTTCGCGTCGTCGATGCTTACCTTGTTGATCTTGAACTGGTACTCAAGCGTGCCGACGAGCCTGCCCTTGCCCGTTATGAGGATGGTCGCCGTACCAGCGTTGAGGTTGTTCTCGTATGAGACCTCGTACTCGTCTGCGCCGATGGACGGCCCTGTCTTGACCTCCTTGGTGATGGGCTCACCGGTGTAGTCAGTGCTGGAGAGGTCAATGCTCTCGAACATGTCATTTGATAGGTTGAGCATCAGCCTGTAGGTAGCCGTCCTGGAGGGGATGTATGCTCCGGCATCGTAGGTGTTTCCCTCGGTGTCAATCCAGCCTACGGTGTCGTAGGCAAGCTGGGGAAAGTCTGGCCCCGAGGTATTGGCGTCCGCAGAGACCTGCTCCACCGAGCTCCCAAAGAACATGTTCTTGTAGTTGGTTGTGCCTGAGCCCCTGACCCCAGAGAGGTCGATGCTTTTGAGCGAGGTGCAGCCGATGAACATGAACTCAAGGTCCGTTGCGTCCCTGAGGTCAAGTCCCGTGATGTCCAGGGAGGAGAGGGACTTGCAGCGGCCGAACATGCCGTTCATGGTCTCGACGAGGCCGGTTTTGAAGCCCGACAGGTCGAGTGACTCGAGCGACTCGCAGTAGTAGAACATCTGGTCCATGGAATTGACGTTTGTGGTGTCAAACTCCGAGAGGTCGAGGGACGTAAGCGCCTCACACCCATTGAACATGGAGCTCATGCTCTGCACTGAAGAGGTGTCCAGGCCGCCGAAATCCACGGAGACAAGGGAGGAGCAGCCTTTGAACATGCTTCCCATGGTTCTTGCCGACGAGGTGTCAAGCCCGGTCAGATTGGCCGTCTTGAGGGACGAGCATCCTTCGAACATGCCATAGCAAGAGGCGGCTGCCGTAACACCCGGGAGGATGCGTACCGAGGCGATCTCCGAGGCTCGATCCTTCCAGTCAAAGCCATCCAGGATGCCGCTGCTGCCGCTTGCCGGTTTGACCTCAAGCAGACCGTCCGTGATCCGCCAGAGGCAGGTGCCTGACTGCTGCCAGTCCTCATTGGCCTGGACGGCCGCAGCCATGGTGCCACCCGTGAACCCCTGCGTGGCCAGGGCCATCGCCGGCGCGCCCGTGCCCAGGGCAAGGACGCCTGCCAGCGCGAGTCCCATTAGCTGGGCTCTCCTCATCTCTCTTCCTCCTTCTGCCATGAAAATACGGGCCGTCCGGGGAGAAGTCCCCGGACGGCTCTATGGTAGTTGACAACATCTGTCTCGAAGTGGCGCATCGGCGAGAGCTTTGGTACCCCCGGCCTACGCGGCCTTGCGGCCGAAGAGCTCGTTCCAGTCGGAGGCGGCCAGAACAGTGCCCGCGAGGATCAGCACGCAGAAGAAGACCGTGGCGGGCGTAGGAACGGTGCCCTGCAGCACGAAGCCAAAGACGACGGCCCACGCGGAGTAGGAGATGTTGAGCGCCATGGCCTTGGCGGCGCCGATGAGCGAGATGCCCTTGTAATAGAAGAGGTAGGAGGCGGTGCCAGCCAGGGCGGAGAGCGCGATCACGCCAGTGGCCAGGCTTGGGACGGCGCTGGCGGTGAAGCCCCAGGCGCCGAAGAGCGGCAGCACAACGATGCCGTAGACCAGGGCCGACGTGGTCTCGCGAATCTGGAGGGCCGTCTCGTTGTCCACGGCGTCATCCCTCATGCCCCAGGCGCAGAGAACCGCCTCGGAGCCCCAGCCAATGACCGCGAGAACCGCGCCGACGAGGCCCAGGGTGGCGTTGCCCATCTCGGAGTCGCCGGCAGAAATGTAGCCCATGGCCATGACGCCCACCAGGGCAACCACCAGCGCGGCGATCTGCTTTTTGTCCATCTTCTCCTTAAGCAGGACGAACGAGAGGAAGGCGCCCAGTGCGGGGTAGAAGGCCGAGATGATGGCCGTGTAGGCCGCGCCGATGTTGTTGATGGCAATGACGTAGCCCGTCATGCCGATGGGGCCGCCGAGAAGGGCGCCCAGAATGACGACCTTGCCACTTCTGGTCTTGAGGGCGGCCAGGGTGTCCTTGAGGCGGCGCTTGGCACCCATGTAGATCATGAGCCAGATGGCGCAGCCCGCATCGTGCAGGAAGGAGCTTGCGATGGCGGCGAAGGCGATGGCCTCGGCCGTCCCGATGTAGGGGCTCATGGAAAGGGCGATGCCCAGGACCACCGTGTCAAGGCCCCAAAGAATGCCGCTGAACAGTCCGTACTTCATTAGCGCTCCTCCTTGTAGAGCTCGAGGGCGCGGGTGAGGTACTCGCGGCCATAGTTGTAGTAGATGTAGAGCCACTCGCCGACGAAGTCGCCCTCGGCCTCCTTGAGAAGGGACCACAGATACCAGCACCAACCGGCCAGGGCGATATGGGCCAGGTTGTGGGCGCGCTCGGCGCGGGTGGGCTTGCGGCCGAAGTATGCCTCAAGGGCGGCGTCAATCTCCTCGGGGGAGAGCTGGCAGCAGACGCAGAACGTGCCGAAGTCGTTGGCGTAGTCGCTCATGCCCGAGTACTCCCAGTCGATGAGGTAGTACTTGTCGGCCTCGTCGATGAGGAAGTTGAGCATGAAGAAGTCGTTGTGGTTGAGGCACTTGGGGGCGCCGTCCGCCACGACGAAGGCCTCAAGCGCGTCCGCATCTGCGGCGTCCTCAGCGTAGCCTGGGATGTCGATGGGTCCCTTCTCGAGGAGGAGGGACTCGTAGCGCTTGGCCTCCTGGTAGAAGTCAAAGGTGGTCTCAACCGCAACGCCGGACTCGTGGAGCGAGCGAGCCATCCGCATGGCCCTGGCTACCTGCGCCGGGTCGTGCGGGTCGAGGTTGCGGCAGTCGGGGATGAAGTGCGAGATCTTCCAACCGCGCTCGGGGTCCTCGTGGATGAAGGTCTCGTCGATGCCCAGCTCCTTGGCCACCTTCTGGGCGGCCACCTCGCCGGCGCGGTTGATGAGGAGCTCTGTGCCGATTCCGGGGTGTCGGTAGACGTACTCTCCGTCATTGGTGGCGAAGTGGCACGAGAGGTTGGTCAGTCCCTGCTTGAGGGGGTAGACGTCATGGATCTCCGCCTTGCTGCAGCCCAGGACGGCCACGATGTTGTCGAAGATCTCGGAGTCCACGTTCTCCAGGAAGTGCGGGTCGAAGGCGCGCAGCTCGTCGAGAGAGTCGAACTCGTTGATGACGCCGGCGGGGTAGGGGCGAAGGACCATATCAAGCTCCTTGATGTGCTCGACGTAGAGGTCCTCCCAGAGCATATCCGTGGTCTCGGGGCGGTCGTACTCCTCCTCCAGGATCTTGACGAAGCGCTGGGAGAAGGCGCGGTCGAAGTAGACGTGGCCGAGCATGTACCAGGAGTCGGCGCCGCCGACGGTCACCTTGGTGATGCGTCCGCCCACACCGGTCTCCATGCACCACTCCTTGGTCTCGCCCTCGGCGTACTGCGCGGAGTAGTAGGCCTTGAAGACGTAGGCGTCAAAGGGGTTCTGGGTGAAGTAGTCGTCGCTGGAGCACACGTAGGTGTTGCCCAGATGCTCGCGAACGCGCCAGAGTGATCCGTTGTTGTTGCGGGAGGCGTACTCGTCGTTGTTGACGAGCGTGACGCCGTACTTCTTGCGCAGGTAGAAGAAGTACTCCTTCTTGTAGCCCACCACCACGGTGATGTCCTCGATACCAGCCTCGCGCAGCTGCTCGATCTGGCGCTCGATGAGGACCTCGCCGCGAACCTTGAGGACGCCCTTGGGTTTCTCGTAGGAGATGGGGGCAAAGCGGGAGGAAAGGCCTGCCGCCAGGATGACGGCGTTGTCCACCTTGTAGGGGGCGAGGCCCGCCATGCCGGAGGCGGAGGGCTTGCCGTCCTCGACCAGGCCCTCCTCCTGGAGAGACTTGAGGGTGGAGTTGACGGTGCCGAGGGAGAGGCCGGAGACGGAGGCCACGTCGCGCTGGCTGGCTCCCGGGGCCTTCCTGAGGGTGTTCAGTACCTCGAACTGGTTCTTGCTGAGCATTGTGGCTCCTTGTGGTTGCGTTCAAAATCGTTGATTAGTCTAACGATTGTGAACGTCCTGTTCAAGGATGAATTAATGCTAATCAAAATTGAACGTCGCCGTTGGGTAATTGCAAAACGGATGAATGGGCTGTTTCCTGCCTTTCGATCCCATGTCAAAACTTCGGGAACATTTGTCATAATTTCTCAGGTCAACTGGGTGAGGCTTGACGGCACCTCCGAGGTGCGGCTTACCGTCATGAAGTCTTCCGGCATCCGTTCGGTGTTTGTCAACGCCAACCATGACATCAGCTATGTCAACTCAAGCGCGTCTCACTCCGTCTCGGACGGCGGCACGGTCACGGTTCTTTCTCCGGACGTCGATGGCGTCGTCTATGACGGAGCGCTCGACGCAATCCGAGGTCGTGGCAACACCACCTGGACTAACTCCGAAAAGAAGCCCTACCAGATGAAGCTTTCCAAGAAGGCGGACCTTCTGGGCACCGGCGAGAAGACCAAGACTTGGCTTCTCATTGCCAATGCGGCGGATCCCACTTTGCTGCGTAACACGGTCTCCTTCAAGCTTGCTCTCTACATGGGTTCCGAGGGAACTCCCAGCTGCGAGCCTTGTGACCTCTACTACAACGGCGAGTACCGCGGCAGCTATCTGCTCACCGAGAAGGTCAAGGTCGAGAAGAACGGCGTCAACATCGATGACCTCGATGAGGCAAACGAAGACGCCAACGAGGGCCCCTCTGCCTGGAAGAAACCCTGGTCAAACAGGGAATGGGCCACCAACTCGCGCGGCAGCGAGTTCAGCTATGTGGCCGGGCTCAGCAACCCCAACGACATCACCGGCGGCTATCTGGTGGAACTTGACGACAAGGCCTTGCCCAGTGCTGAGGTCTCCGTGTTCTACTCAAAGACCCACTTCTTCACCGTTCATACGCCCGAGTACGCGACGTACGAGGAGTCCGTGTATGTCAGCGAGCTTGTTGGTGCGGGGATAGACGCCGTCATCAACGGCGGGACCGATCCGGTGACGGGCACTAGCGTCGAGGACCTGTTTGGCCTCGACTCTCTGCTTGCGATGGGACTGACCGAGGACTTTGTCGTTGACGGCGATTATCTCTATAGCTCGAGCTACTTCTATGTTCCCCGGTCAAGCGGAAAGATCTACGTTGGTCCCGTCTGGGATTGCGATAGAGCCTTCGACCTTTCTTGCGCCTCCTCGTCCAGTGCCTTTGCACGGTCCTTCCTGAGTGGCAATTCCAGCCTGCTGGCCAAGGCGGGCGAGGTCTTTAGGTCAAGGCTGTACCCCGTCGTCTGGGGCGTTCTGCTTGGCGATGAGAATGCCCAGACGGCAGATGGCGCTCTTCGCTCCCTTGCGTTCTACCGTAGCCAGATTGCCGCCTCACAGGCAATGGACCAGAGGGTCTGGGGCATTGCGCCCCTAGAGGACGAGTGGGTCCCCTACAACAGGGTCGACGGCAAGAGCTGGTCTTCCTACGTTGACGACCTGGCGACGTACATGACCAGACGCCTTTCTTACCAGTACGACTTATATCGTCAGTCCGGTTGGAAGTACTGCAGCTGGAAGGGTAGCTCCATCGACTCCTGGGTGCCCTACGTTGACGGCGAGGCCGTCGGCGATGGCTGGGTGATGAATGGCCTCAACTGGTACTACATGAGCTCTGGCAAGCTGCAGACCGGCTGGCGCAGCATAAGTGGATCCTGGTATTGGTTTGACCCCTATACGGGAGCCATGGCCACGGGTTGGATTTGGGACGGCTCTGCCTGGTATTACGCCAACGTGATTGGCGGGATGCAGACTGGATGGGTCAGCAACAGAGGCCTCTGGTATTACCTTGGCGATTCCGGTGCCATGACTATCGGTTGGTGCATGGTTGATGACAGCTGGTATTACCTCTCTTGCTCAGGAGTCATGCTGACTGGCTGGCAGAGGGTCGGCGGGTCTTGGTACCTTCTGGATGACTCTGGCGCCATGAAGACGGACTGGCAGCGGGTCGACGATGCCTGGTACTGGCTTGACGCTTCCGGCGCCATGGCAACTGGCTGGCAGTGGGTTAACGGCAGCTGGTACCTTCTCTCCAGCTCTGGCGCCATGCTTACTGGGTGGCAGAGGGTTGGTGGCGTTTGGTACTACCTCTACTCCTCCGGCGCCATGGCCACCAGCCAGTGGATTGGTTCCTGGTGGGTTGGTGCAGACGGCAAGTGGGTCGGCTAGGCACATAGTGCGCGAGTTTGTTTGACGTGTTCAAGAAACTAACGTCGGGGGCTCCTTGCTTGGCGCGCTAGTTTGTTTTCATGGTCCCGCTTATGGACAATGTTGACTCTCGAATGCGGACGATTGCTAGCGTTACAGGTAAACGGTATTGATACGGGTAACCTACGGATTCTGCATCCAGCTAAAGGTCGGCTGTTCCATATGGACAGTCGACCTTTTCTTTTGGAAATTGCGATGACCTTGAGATTGTTCCTGGTCATCGGTTAACAAGTTCCTCTGCTCGGTGCCTGCGGGATGCCCTCGGCAATTAGCTCATAAACTTCGATGCGGTATGCTATCAACGACCCTGGTGGTCTGCGATGATGGTCTCTGACTCTGGAAACAGGTTCGCTCAATGCCTCATGCTCCAATGCGCGGACGGACGCCTTTTGCCCGTCTGCTTGTCTTTTCTGTCGTGCTTATCGGCGCGCTCATGCTGCCCGCCAAGGCCCTGGCCTCGCCGTTTGAGGCCAAGATTCATGTGCTGCCCTTCAACTACACAGAGGCTATCGTGGTGGAGTGCAATGGGCGCTTTGGCATCGTTGACTCTGGAGAAGACAACTCCTACCCGGACGGCTCAGACCCGCGCTATCCGCTGAGGGAAGGCACCATTATCGGAGGCGGCGTTGAGGACAAGATCATCCCGTACCTTTGGAAGATTGGCGTCAGGCCTGGAAACCTGGACTTCTACATTGGCACTCACCCCCATAGCGACCACATTGGCTCCGCAAGCCAGATCATCCAGATGTTCAAGCCGTCGCGCATCTACACGCCCCGCTACGATGACAGCTACATCACCGACGAGGACCATCTCTGGGACAACCAGTACGTATACGACCGCCTCATCGAGGCGGCCCAACAGGCCGAGGTTGAGTACGGCGCCCAGCTGATCCAGGACTTCACCTATTTCAACAGGTCCTTCATGCTCGGCAGCGCGCTTATCCAGCTGTACAACACGGGGACGGACTACCAGACTACGGGAGTCTTTGACGCCAACTGCTTTTCTTTGGGCGTGAAGGTTACCGTTGGCACTCACTCGGCCTTCCTGGCCGGGGATATCAACAACTATACCGGAGTCGAGGACGAGCTTGCCTCCCAGGTTGGCAGCGTTGACTTCCTCAAGATGGGCCACCACGGCTGTCCGGGCTCCAACACAGCGGCCTATCTTGACGCGCTGTCTCCCCTGTATGTCTTCCAGACCGGCAAATATTCCATGCTTCCCGCTCAGACCGCGCAGTCCCTGGCCAACATGGGGTCGCGCTACGCCTCAACGGATGACGTGTGTGCCGATGGCCTTGACGCCTATGCGGTCACGCTCTCGGCCACGGGCGTGACCAGCAACTTTGACTACTCAAAGCCCCGCGTCTACTACTCCGAGGAGGCTGGCGCCTACCGCTGCTACCAGGGTGGCCTACCAAACGCCTCCTTTACGGGCTGGATTCGCGGGGATGGCGGCTGGCTCTGGTTTGACTGCTCGAGCGAGCCTTTCCGCAGCTCATGGGTGAGTGACGGCGGTGCCTGGTACTACGTGGGCGCCGATGGCCTCATGTGCACCGGCTGGAAGAGGATCGGGTCAAGCTGGTACTACTTTGACGCCTCCGGCGCCATGGCAACCGGGTGGCGCCAGGTGGACGGTTCCTGGTCATTCTTTGCTTCCTCTGGCCAGATGCAGACCGGTTGGGTGCTTGACGGTGCCTCCTGGTACTGGCTGGACTCCTCGGGACAGATGCAGGTTGGCTGGCAACGAGTAGGTGGATCTTGGTACTGCCTTGGCTCTGGCGGCGCCATGGCGACCGGCTGGCTGCGCCTTGGCGGCAGCTGGTATTGGCTGGGGTCCTCTGGCGCCATGGCAACCGGCTGGCAGAAGGTGGCGGGGGAGTGGTACTACCTCGATGCCAGTGGGGCCATGGTCACGGGGTGGGAGAAGGTCAGTGGCCTTTGGTACCATTTCTCGGGCTCTGGACAGATGAGCACTGGATGGCTCGACCTTGACGGCAGCTGGTACTACCTGGGCACTGACGGTGCTATGGTCATGGGTACCGAATGGATTGATGGCGTTGAGTACCAGTTTGGGCCGACGGGTGCCCTTCTGGGCGCGTAGACGCGTAGGTATTGGAGGAGTCGATGGCTTTCAAGGAATACGAGAACCCCGAGGAGCTTGTCAGGGTGCAGGAGCTCTCCACGCGCATCCTGGGCGAGCTTGACCGCGTCTGCCGCAAGCTGGGCATCAACTACGCTGTCTACGGCGGAACCGCCATCGGCGCGGTGAGGCACAGGGGCTTCATCCCCTGGGACGACGACGTGGATGTGTGCCTTGAGCGCTCCGAGTACGAGCGCTTTCTGCGCGAGGCCCCTTCCGAGCTGGGGGATGAGTTTGAAATCGTCAACTCCCGCACGAGGGATGACTTTCCCTGCACCTACTCGTATCTGACCCTCAAGAACACCGTCATGATTCCCGAGTTCTACAGGGCATGCACCTACGAGAAGCCCATCAGCATTGACGTCTTTCCGCTGGATGCCGCCTCCGATGACCAGCGCGAGTACAAGCGTCAAGCTCGCAAGACCTGGATCTGGGGCCGTCTCATGTTCCTGAGGGCCACGCCGGCGCCCTACCTCCCCTTTGACGGGGCGAAGAAGGCCGTCGTGCTCGCCGCGTGCGGCCTTGCCCATGGTGCGCTCAAGCTGTTTGGGGCCAAGGCGCCTTGGATTCAGGGCAAGTGGGAAGCGGCAGCAAGGGCCTGCGAGGGCCGGCAGACCTCCTGGATCGCGGACTTCTCTGATCGCAGCCCCCTTGATTGGGCCGTCACCAGGGAGGAGTTGCTGGACACCATCGACGTGTCCTTCGAGAACATTACTGTTAAGCTCCCCAGGGCATACGATGCCATTCTCACCCGTGGCTATGGCGACTACATGAAGCTTCCCCCCGTCGAGAAGCGCAAGAACCACTATCCGTATCGACTGGACTTTGGCCCCTACTAGGAGCTCCTACTTGGCGATGACGGCCTGGTCCTCCTTGCCCCTCGATGCCAGGAAGAGAACGACCAGGCCGTATGCCGCAGAGATGGTGTAAGCGACGATGAGCGAGTAGTTGAGTCCGTTCATGTACCAGAGGCCGGTGCAGGGCTTGACCGAAAGCGCCATGACGGCGAAGGCGATGCCATTGACCACGAATGTCTGTGTCAGCCTCTTGTAGACGATGAGCAGGTCGGTCAGGACGAAGTTGAGGGCAACCTCGGTGGTCACGATCATCGCAAAGGGCAGAAGGCCTACGTAGGGCACGATGGTTTCACCGTAGAGCAGGGTCAGCAGGGGTTCGGCAAAGATTGAGAGCGCGACGGAGAGTGCCGCCGCCACGCCGCCCACGAGCAAGAAGAGGCGCAGCGCGCCCGAACGCGCTGCCTTGGCGTCTCTGGCGCTGACCTTCTCGGCAATGGGGCCAAGCAGAGGCGTGTAGAGGTTCTGCGCAAGTACCTGGATGATGACGCAAGGGGTGGCCACGGAGGCGTAGATGCCCAGGGCGCTCTCGCCAAAGGAGATGCCAAAGTACTGACGCGCGGCAGAGATTACCAGGCCGCCGATGACGTTTCCAGCCACGGAGGGAAGGCAGACCCTCAGAAGCCTGAGGCAACGCTCGCGGGTGATGCGAGGGCGGAGGGAGTCCACCACCGCAGACGTCTTTCTGGTGTCAAAGAAGACCGTGACGCTCAGGCAGCCCAGGAAGATGAGGACGAGGGTGAGGGCCAGGCTGCCGGTGAGGAGCATTCCGCCCACGAAGATGCCCACGACCAGGCAGCCCCTGATGATTTGCGACTGCCCCACGTAGTCCAGGCGCATGGCCTTCTGATCGCAGCCGTACATGACGTTGACAAAGGACTCGTCCGCCTTGAAGAGCAGGAATGCCGCTACTACGATGAGCGTGGCAGGCGTCGGGCTGACGGCGAGTCCGTAGATGCCGCAGGCAATCAGCGCGCCGAAGACGGTTACGAATCTCAGCGCCACGTAGTTGCCGGCGCTGTTCTCGTTTTTGACGTCGGAGACCTGGTAGGTCCTCATGGTGTAGGTGCCAAGGGCCGTGTAGATGTTTCCGATGCTCATGGCAAAGGCGAGCATGCCGGAGTTCTGATAGTCGGCGCTCAACCTGACCACGAGGACGGTCATGAGCCAGAGGCAGCCCTGGTAGAAGACCGAGCCGATGGTGTTCCATGCAATGTTTGCCTTCATAGAGGGGGCTGTCTGAGCGTGAGCCATGAGATAACCAATCCGAGGTGCGCGGGTGTGATTCGTGAACCTATTCATGATACTGATTGGTTTGCGCGGCTCGCAAAGAAAGCAATCAAGGTGGAAAAAGCCAATGCAGACTCTATAATTAAATATTGTCGATACGCGCGGCTGGTGGCGGTGACCCCGGCCTGTTCTTGGAGGTTTGCCCCATGGCTGACGCTCAGCCCATTGCCTTGAGCATCATCGTCCCCTGCTACAAGGTCGAGAAGTACCTGCCCAAGTGCCTTGACTCCCTCGTCAACCAGACGCTCGATAACATCGAGGCCATCTGCATCAACGACGGCTCGCCCGACTCCTGCATAGACATCCTTCGAGACTACGAGGCCCGCTATCCTGGCAAGGTCATCGTCATCGACAAGCAGAACGAGGGCGTGTGGAAGGGTCGCTGGGACGGCATCGCCATCGCCAGGGGAGAGTACATTGGCTTCCTTGATAGCGATGACTACGCCATGCCCACCTTTGCGGAGTCCCTTTATCGCGCTGCCAAGGACAACGACGCCGACATTGCCGTCTGCGGCTTTGACCGAATCGAGCTTGACACCAACAAGCGCCTTTCCCGAGAGATGGCCTCACCTCGCGCTTCCTTCGTCATCGACGAGGATCCCGGCAGGCTCGTCGAGCTCAACGGAGCCCCTTGGAACAAGTGCTTCAGGGCTAGCGTCCTCAAGAACATGCGCAACCTCGAGAACCCGCCCACTGTCCTTGACGACCTCGCGTTCCACCTGCTTGCCTACTGCGACATGCACGGCAAGGTCGTCTTTGTCCCGGACGCCCTCGTTCACTACATGGTGAGGGCTGGTTCCATCATCAACACCGTTCGTAAGGAGCAGCTCGAGTCCATCCTCGCTGCGTTCCTCTGCATACGTGGCTACTACGAGGAGGCTCGCCCCGAGCTTCTGGGCATGCTCGATGCCGTTGCCTTCCTGCACCTGGGCGTCTCCCTGGTCTTCCGTCTCTCGTGCTCCAAGGACGTTGACATCAAGGCCGTCATCTCCGACATGACTGCCTATTTGGATAAGAACTTCCCCACCTGGCGTAAGTCCCCGTACATCAACTGGTCCTACGTCAGGCCTCGTGGCGGCGCTCTCTCAAAGCTCCTGGTGGTTCAGAAGGTCTACAAGGCCCACGCCATGCCTGCCTTCCTGGGGCTTTACCGCTTCATGATCGATAAGCTCCACGTTGACATCAAGTGGTAGGGGTTGGAGCTGCTCGCTAAGACTTGGGGGTCGCGACCTTTTGCTGGTCGCGGCCCCCATTCTTATTGGCGGCTCAGGTGGGCCTTGGCCGCCAGCACCTTGTTTCTCGCGCGCACCGCGAACGTGGCCTTCAGGTCGTCGAGTTCGCGTTCACGCTCGGCGAGGTCTTGCCGAAGCTCTTCGATTTGCTCGCGATGCTCGTTGGCCTCGTTCTCCAGCGCCCAGCGCTTCCAGTCACACCAGTCGGCGTACCAGTAGGAATCCTCGAGCTTCGCGCGCAGGGAGACCGTCTGCTTGAAGAGGAACGTGGGGATATCGTCCTTTATGAGGCTTTCGTACTCGGCGAGTTGGGCCTCGCTGCGCACGAGCTCTCGCCGCTGCCCAAGTATCCGGTACTTTGGCTCAATGGATGCAACGACGGCCTCTTTGATGAGGCTGACGGAATCCATCGTGTGCACGGAGCTCACGTTTGTGCAAATGCCATCCACGAGATGGTTGACAAAGGTGTCCTCGTATTGCGGCAGCAGACCGCTGGACTCTAGGTAGGAATAGAGGGCGTCGTATGCCTTGAGGAAGGAGAGAGGGTCGCGATCGTTGGTCGACTGCAGGCTGGTCTTAGTTGCCACGCGGTAGTGGGCAAAGCAGCGGTCTATCACTGAGATTAGTCGGGCTCTGGTCAGGGCCTTGCAGGTGAAGAAGAGGTCGTTGGTTCGGCTAATCTCCTGGAAGAGAAGGTCGTTCTCCCTGATGGGCGATGCGCGGAACAGCTTATTCCATGCATCGTTGCCAAAGACGTCGAACAAACGGTCCGAGATATCTGATGGCTTGAATGGACATTCCGGCGGAAGCCTATCCACCTGTAATCTCCACTTTGCCTGACGGTTTGACTGCTTGACCGTGTCGTAGACCCAGCTTCCGTAGACCACGATGTCGCTGTTGTCTCTCTCGGCCTGCTCAACTGTGGCTTCCAGCATGTCGGGCTCAAAGAAATCGTCTGCGTCAAGGAAGGAGAGATACTTGCCTTTGGCAGCTCTCAGGCCAATGTTTCTGGCTCCACCGGCGCCTAGACCAGGACTCTGCAGGACAGAAAGACGGGGGTCCTTCTCTGCAAAACTATCGAGAATCACAGCGGAGCCATCGGTCGACCGATCATTGACGCAGATTACCTCGATGTCGCCGAGGGTCTGACCGAGGATGGACTCAAGGCACTGCTCCAGGTACTTCTCGGCGTTGTGGACAGGGACAATCACGGAAACGATTGGGTTGCTCACGATCATTCTCCTGATTCTGGTCGGACGTTGGCTGCCTAGTCTCTTCTCCACAGGTCCCTGCAGTACACCTTTTGCTCAAAGGGGGCGAGCTCGTCTTCCCAGCGATTGGCAATGATGATGTCGCATTGATTGGCAAATACCGTGATGTCGTTGACCACTTCGCAGTCAAAGGCTGTTGTATCTTTGATACTGGGCTCATAGATGAGGACCCCTACGCCAAGCTTTTTGAGAAGCTCCAACACGTCAATTGAGGCGCTCTGACGAAAGTTGTCCGAGCCGGCCTTCATTGCCAGGCGATAGACGCCTACGACCTTTGGATGGCGTGCGAGCACCTGCTTGGCGACAAAGCGCTTCCTTGTCTCGTTTGAGGGCACGATGGCCTGGATGAGGTTCTGGGGAACGTCTTGGTAGTTGCTCAGCAGCTGCTTTGAGTCCTTTGGCAGGCAGTAGCCTCCATAGCCGAAGGACGGGTTGTTGTATCCGTCCCCAATGCGCGGGTCAAGACAGACGCCCTGGATGATTTGCTGAGTGCTCAGGGAGCGGGATTCAGCATAGGTGTCCAGCTCGTTGAAGAACGAGACCCTGAGAGCAAGGTAGGTGTTTGCAAAGAGCTTAACGGCCTCGGCCTCCGATGAGCCCATAACCAAGACGGGAGCTGTTTTGGTTTCGGAAGACTCAAGCAGAAGGTGCGCAAAACAATCTGCAGCGGCGCGATCCTTTTCCTTGGCAACGCCCACGATGATGCGTGATGGGTTGAGGTTGTCCTCCAAGGCGTGCCCTTCTCGCAAGAACTCGGGCGAGAAAATGATGCTCAGGCCGGGGTGGCGATGCGAGGCTGCCTCTGTGTAGCCGACGGGGATGGTTGACTTGATAATCACCATGGCCTTGGGGCTGCATGATTCCACCGTGGCGAGAACGTTATCAATGCTCGAAGTGTCAAACCGGTGGGCGCCTTCGTCGTAGTCGGTTGGCGTGGCAATCACGACGTAGTCTGCAATTTCGTAGGCGGCAGGGGCATCGCTGGTTACATGGAGTTTTGCGGCCTCGGACTTGAGGTATGCCTCGATCTTTGCGTCCGCAATTGGCGAGATGCCCCTTTCGATGAGGCCCACCTTTCTCTGGTCAATATCAACGGAAATGACGTTGTTGTCTTTGGAGAGCAGGCATGCGAGTGAAAGGCCTACGTAGCCGAGGCCAACTATGGCAACGGTCATGTTGCGCAACCCTTCGTGGGGAGGGATGTACTTAAATCGAATTTCGCCAATTATACGGTACGCAACGTGCGTCTTCCCCGCTTGGATTGATGTTAATGACCCCTGGGGGTATGCAACCACTGCAATGAGCCTGCGCCAACTGTCGGTATCTGATGGTGGGGGAGTAATGAACGTATAATTATTAGGTTTTTGTATCAGCTGACTGAAAAGGGCCTTAGCTTATGTGGTTTCAGTTCCTCTGTGCCAGCGCGCTGTGCCTGGTGGCACTATTTGCACCCGGCTTTGTTGCGCTGCTTTCGGCGGGAGCGTCCTTTGGCGCCTCTCTGGCCTGCGCACCGGCTCTCTGCGTGGCGGCTTATGCCGTTCTGGCTATTCTTTTTCCCGCTTTGGGTGTGAGCGCTTCTTTCCGCTCTCTCTTTTGCCCGGCGCTTGCCCTCGCCCTCCTGATTTCCTTGGTCTGTCTCGTTGCAAGGAGAAGACGGCTCAGGCTTGCTGCCGACCTCCGCGAGCGTGCGGCTCTTTCGGTCGGACTGCCCATGCTCTACGCGATTGTTGGCGTAGTTGTGGGCACCCTCTTCTTCGTGCGCAACCTTGACACTGCGGCTTCCTTCTACCAGGCCTTCGACAACGTCCACCACCTCAACTCGATTCGCTCCTTCGTTGACTCCGGCAACTACTCCTCCCTTAACTCTGCCGTGTACCTCGAGTCCGCGGGCTCCCTCGCCTCGCCGTACCTGTGGTCTACAAGCTCTTTCTACCCCTCTGCCTGGCACGGTCTTGTCTCCATGGTTGTTCAGGCGTTGGACATCCCCATCACCGTTGGCATCAACGCCGTCAACACCATGCTCCTGTGTGTGGTCTTCCCCGTGGGCGTCTACGAGCTCCTCAAGGTTTTGACCAGGGACAAGAAGCTGGTATTTATCGGTGCCTTTCTCTCCGTCGCCTTCACGGCCTCCGTTTGGGATTTCGTTACCTTCGGACCGCTTTACCCATTGTTGCTCTCTTACTCCTTGGTTCCGGCCGTCTCTGCTTGCTTCATAAGGGGTATCGGCCGTGGGGTCTCTCGCCCAAGGGCTGTGGCCTCGCTTCTGGTCTTTGCAGTGGGTTGCGTCGGAGTCGCCCTTGCGCAGCCCGCAGGCATCTTCCTCGCGGGCGCCTTCCTGGCCCCCTATTGCGTGCACCGTGCGGCCGAGGTGGCACGGGAGGGGCGCGGCAAGGCCTTTGGTCGGGCGGTCGGCTGCGTCACAGCCCTTCTTATAGTGGCGTTCTGGGTGTTCTGCTACTCGCTTCCCCAGTTCAGAGGCACTGTTGAGTTCAACTGGCCCAAGACGTCCTCACGCTTCCAGGGCTTTGTGGATGTCCTCTTGCTCTCGTTCACCTGGCATCCCGTGCAGCTTGGCCTTGCGGTCTTCGTGCTTGTGGGCTTTGTGCGCGTTGCCCAGAGCAAGAAGCTGCGCTGGCTGGACATCTCGTATGCCTTCGTTTGCATAACCTACATCGTCAACATCTCGACTGAGGGAACGCTTAAGCACCTGCTTGGCGGCTTCTGGTACACGGATGCGCACCGCCTGGCCGCAAACATCTGCATCGTTGCCCTGCCTCTGGCGGTCGTTGGCGCCCAGGCCGTTTGGGATTGGCTTGTCCGCGCCTTTGACGCGCTTAAGGAGAAGTGCGAGTCTCCCCGTCGCCTTACTGCCCGTCAGGCCGCCGCTGGCTCCTTTGCTGTTCTGGTCGCCCTTGTGTACTGTCCGAGCTTTGAGGTCAGGGGAGTGACTTCCGTGGACACCTCGTTTGGGCACTACGCCAGCATGACCGCCTCTGAGAACGACTTCGAGGCGGAGCACGTGCTGTCCACGCGCGAGCTTAAGTTTGCCCAAGAGGCGCTCTCGCTCATTCCCGAGGGCTCCGGCATCATTAATGAGCCCAACGACGGCAGTGGCCTTCTGTACTCCCTGCTTAACGCCAACATCTACTACCGTTACTTTGACCTGCCTGCGCTCGAGAACGAGAGGGAAGAGAGCGTCGCCGTGAGGCGGGGTCTTGACAAGGTCGCCTTTGACAGCAGCATTCAGGACGCCGTTCGCAAGACGGGGGCCAAGTATCTCCTGGTTCTTGACCAGGGCAAAAAGCCTGGGGATACCCCTCACTTCTGGTCCTACTTCCCTGAGCAGTGGAAGGGCATCGAGGATGTCGATGACTCCACGCCAGGATTCTCGGTTGTGCTCTCCCGTGACGATATGCGTCTCTACAAGATTGATGCGGTGAACTAGATGGCTGCCCAGACTAGCGCACGGGCTGGCGCTCCATCTGCCAAGCCTCGCCAGTTCAAGTACGACTTTGTTCGTTTTGTTGCCATGACCTGGGTCATTGGTGTGCATGCGCTAACCGTGGTCGATACCGGAAGGCGCCTTGGATCCTGGTACGTGGTCCTTTGCCAGGCAGTCTTCTTCACTGCCAACGCAATCTTCTTCATGCTCTCTGGAAAGTTCAATTTGGTTCGCAGGAACGGCGAGGACTGGCGCGGCTTCTACGTCAGAAAGGCACGCGGCATTCTGCTCCCGGTGCTTGTGCTGTTCCTCATCAGGACCGGTTATGACGTGTGGCCCGACCTTGGGACTCCGCTTCACTTTCTTAAGACGTTTGTGCTGAATGCTGCCGACTACTTTGACTATCGCGAGTACTGGTTTGTGTTCCAGCTGCTCTCCATGCTTGCGGTGACGCCATTCCTCGTCCCTGTTATAGAGTCACTTGACCGGAGCAAGAAGAAGCTCCTCTTGTGTCTTGGCCTGCTGTGGTTCACGGTCAGCTTCTTCATGACCAACCTTGGCTATGAACTTGGCTACTCTTTCATGTTCGGTGGCTTTTGGTTTGCTTACCTTATCGGCCCGTTTGTTGAGGAGCTCTTCGCGGAGGCTACGCGTCGACGCATTCTCATGCTTGCCGGGGTCTTGGCCCCCTTCGCGACCCTCGCCGCGGTGCTTTATGGATATTCCTCCGGCGCCTTCGACACTTCTCCGTTCTATCTGGTCACCTACGTGGGGCTCTATTGCTTGCTGCTTTGGCTGGGAGACAGGATTGCGCCGTCTCTGAGGAGGCCTATCTCGTTCTGCGCCAAGCACTCCTTTACGGTCTATATGATTCACATGATGGTGCTGATACCGCTCTCCGCTGCAGCTCCCAAGCTCTATGGCGCTGCTTCGCTCGTCGAGCACGTTGGGCTGAGCGTCGTCACAATCGCTATCTGCGTTCTGCTCTCGGCTCTGCTTGACACCCTGCTCATTAAGCCCCTGCAGCGCCTGTTCGATATACTGGCTCAGAAACTGGCTAAGTGAGCGCCCTGAGGTCTGACTGCTTCTGCCGTCCGTTTGATTGTTCTGGAGGATTCTTCATGAGTGATACCCACTCTCCGCTCGTCTCCGTGCTCGTGCCCATCTGCAATGTCGAGAAGTACTTGGAAGAGTGCCTTGAGTCTGCCCGGACGCAGACGCTTGAGGACATCGAGGTCATCTGCATCAACGATGGCTCCACCGACGGCTCCCTTGGCATCATCAACTCCTTCGTGGAGAAGGACCCCCGCTTCAAGGTCATCGACAAGCCCAACAGCGGCTACGGCGACTCCATGAACAAGGGTCTTGACGCGGCAACGGGCAAGTACATCGCCATCCTCGAGTCTGACGATTTCCTTGACCCCGAGGCCCTGGAGTACATGTACGGCGAGGCCGAGAGGCAGAACCTTGAGGTCCTGAAGTGCAACTTCTGGCTCTATTGGTCCGAGCCCGACCCCTCCCGTTCCAACAGGCACAACCTGTACTTCCCCCTGGCCTCCGCGGAGCTCATTGAGATGGGTCCCCATGCCCCCATCGATTACCCCTCGATCTTCTGGGCCAAGCCGTCCATTTGGTCTGCCCTCTACAGCAAGGACTTCCTGGACAAGAACGACATTCGCTTCCTGCCCACCCCCGGTGCCTCCTACCAGGACTCCAGCTTTACCTTCAAGGTGCTTGCGTGTGCCAAGCGTCTTGCCTTCTCGGGTCGGGCTTTCCTCCACTACCGTCAGGACAACGAGAACTCCTCCGTCAACTCCAAGGGCAAGGTCTACTGCGTCTGCGACGAGCATGCCGAGATCGCTCGTTTCCTTGACGAGGTGAGGCCGGACCTCAAGCAGGCTCTGGGCCCCGTTCGCGCCCACACCAAGTTCCTCAACTATCGCTGGAACTATGACCGTTTGGGCGACCAGCTCAAGGGCGAGTTCCTCGACCGCTTCAGGGGCGAGATGCGCCAGGAGATTGCCAGTGGCGAGATTGCCTCCGGCTATCTTGATGGCTCCATCTGGGACGACGAGCAGACCAGGGGCTTCCTTTACTTCGAGCCCTGGGAGATCGAGGAGATCCAGGAGATCGTCGAGGATCCCAAGTTCTACGCCGTCCACCGTGCCTGCGAGAAGAGCTCTGGCAAGAAGGAGACCATCAAGCGCTACTGGGCTGCCGGCGGCGCCAGCTACGTCTCTCGCGTGCTTACCAGCAAGTTCTCGAGGTAGGGAATGGCCGAGGATTCTGCCAAGGAGCCCGAGGTCTCGGTCCTTGTCCCCATCTACAACGTCGAGCGCTACCTCCGTACGTGCCTTGAGTCCCTGCGCATGCAGACCTTCAAGGACTTTGAGGTCATATGCATTAACGATGGCTCCACGGATAGCTCCCGCGCCATCATCCAGGAGTTCCTTGATGTTGACCCTCGCTTCAGGGTCATCGACAAGGACAACTCTGGCTACGGCGCCTCGATGAACCGGGGCCTGCGGGAGGCCCGCGGACGCTATGTGGCCATACTGGAGTCCGACGATTTCTTTGAGCTCGACGCGCTTGCCAGGTTGCACGAGGCCTCAGTTGCTGCCAAGGCCGACGTGGTCAAGGCCAACTTCTGGCTCTACTGGTCCTGTCCCGAGGAGCGGCGCGAGCTTTTCCGCGCCGTTGACGCGCGGGAGGCTGCCGGTATATTTGCCCCGCTGGATGACGTTGCCCTCTTCTTCCGCAAGCCTTCCATCTGGTCGGCGCTTTACGGGCGATCCTTTCTGGAGCGGAACGGCATTTGGTTCCTGGAGACCCCGGGGGCCTCGTACCAGGACGCTGGCTTCAACTTCAAGGTCTGGGCCTGCGCGAGGCGCGTGGCCTGCCTCGAGACCCCCGTTCTGTGCTATCGCCAGGACAACGAGGCCTCCTCGGTCAACTCTCCCAGCAAGGTCTTCTGCGTCTGCGACGAGTACGAGTCCATGAACAAGTTCCTGGACGGTCTTGACCTTTCCGCTGGTGACCTGCGGAAGCTCCGCGGCATCCTCACTAGGATGAAGCTTGACAGCTACCTGTGGAACTACGACAGGCTCTCCGACGAGCTCAGGCCGCAGTTTGTGGATCGCGTGAGCGAGGAGTTCTCCCGAGACCTCTCCCGAGGTTTTGACTGGACCTTCT
>ERZ1034980.341-NODE-341-length-36862-cov-55.912082_pt1 | contig 36862 bp, 32 predicted proteins | sample MGYA00520622_ERZ1034980 | MGnify/ENA primary metagenome ERZ1034980 (study PRJEB33766, sample SAMN09781791) | gut metagenome | biome: gut microbiome | host: Homo sapiens | place: Madagascar | study: EMG produced TPA metagenomics assembly of the PRJNA485056 data...
AATACCCCCAAGTAGGTTTCATTTTTCAATGTCCTACTTAGGGGTAGCATATCACTTTTTCGGGCTCTTCTTTTCGCTGGACTATGTGGCAATGCCACATGATCGGGCGTTCCTGCGACGAAGGAGCAGGTAATGCCCGATCGCGTTTGCAGGAAAAATGGAGAGAGGGAGGCGTTGCTGCGTCAAAAATGTTATAGCTTCATCCGTGGTGTGCTGAGGCTTCGGATGAATGTTCTCGATTATTCTGCTTATTCACCCTGGATGGCTTTGACGGTATCGATGACGGCACCGCGGAAACCGTGTTCTTCGAGGGAAGCGATACCGCGAATCGTTGCACCGCCCGGTGAGCAGACATCGTCCTTCATCGCAGCTGGATGCCTGCCGCTCGCAAGCTGAAGTGCGGCGGTGCCTTCGAGCATCTTCGATACGAGCGGATATGCTGTCGCACGCGGGATGCCGTACATGACAGCCGCGTCAGCCAGCGCCTCCATGAAGACCTCTGCAAAGGCAGGTGCACAGCCACCGATGATGCCGCCGATGTTGAGTTGCGCGGTCTCGACCGGAATCACCATGGAAATCTTCCCAAGTAAGCTGTGAACCAGGGTTTCCTCCTCCGATGTAAGGCTCGTTGCCTTCTCGGCGATGAAGATGCCTTTTCCGACCGAAACCGGGATATTCGGGATGGTGCAGAGAAGGTGCGCCGATCCCGGAAGGATCTCTTCCTTCTCATAACGTGCGAGGTCATAGCCCCATGCGACGGAAACGACCAGCTTGCCGGCGAAGTGCGCCGCGTATGGCTTGATGACCGTCGGTATCTTCACCGGCTTCACGGCGATAAAGATGAGGTCTGACGCATCGGCTACTTCTGCGACGTCGTGGCAGGCATGCATACTGGCTGCGTTTTCAGCGTCGGATGGCGCAAGTGCAGAGATGTCCGCGCAGCGTGCTGTGAGCTTCTCGAAGTGTCCACCACAGGCATAAATATTGCCCGCCGGTATGCCCGCACGGACGAAGCCCTCGGCCACGGCGCCGCCCATATTTCCCAGACCGATAAATCCGATATGAAGTTCATTCAGTGATTTCATATATAAATCCTTTCGTGTTTCGCTGGCAGCTATGGAACACCTGCCGTCGTTGTTTTCCCTAGTGTAGGCCGAGGACACTGCAGTGTCAAGAAGACGCAACAGTTCAGCCGGGATGACTTCTTCATCCCTTCCGACTGATTTTTACGAGACGCTTATGTTGAGCGCCTTTTTTGTTTCACCACCTCCATTCGATATTCTTTATCTATTTACTTATCGGACCCGCCCCATGCAAACAAATAAAATATGAAGAGACCGTGTGAAATCAAGCCGGGGGAAATCAAGCCGGGTCCCCCGGCCCTATAATAAAAACTTGTCAGCGCTTCGGAAAGAGTGTATTATATAGGGCATCATTTGAAAACGAAGATATAGAGATTTAAGGAGATAAGTCGATATGATGAGTCCGAAGCAGAAAAAGACCGTATCCGCGGTTATCGTCATTGCCCTCGTTGCCGCAATGGTGCTGACCATGGTTCTTCCATATATTCTTTGATGGATACAGAATGACGGAGAGACAGCCCTGCGGGCTGTCTCTCTTTTTATTCAGTGCAACAGACTTCGGTGCTGCATCGGGGCGGTGCAGGGAGGACTACACGCTGGAGGCCTCCGAACAGCCAGCGCGAGCCTGCCGGAGAAGGGACGATTTCACAGCTGCACAGCAGTATGATAATGGATGAAAAATATGAAACATGATATCACTCCTGGCCAGGATCTGGTCATGATCGGTGAGGTCGGAACGTATGCGCTTCGTGTCCTCCTCGATCAGCAAATGACAGACATCAGAAAACGATTCGGTACGGCGTACCTGACAGAGGAAGTGGCGAAGCTGGAGAGCCTGGAGCGTTCGCTCCGGAACGCAGTTTCGGCGTCCGGGCAGGCCGCATCCACAGCGAAACTTTCCGCGGACGGGAAGGAGCTGCAGGCGCAGGCGGACGCACGACCGTCGCAGGAAGGGCTGGATGCTCGAGCCTGCCGCCCGGAGGGCGCTCCTTCGGGTTCGTGTGATCCGCTGGAGCAGCTGCTTCCGGGCTATCAGAAAAACTATGGCGTTACGAAGTGCTGGCCGGTGTCGAAGGGCGGTGTCCTGAAGGCACTGTGGGACTTCTGTGCATCAGAGGGCATCGATCCGGAGACCGGGAAGAAGCGTGGCGACGGTGTGGGCTGCGAGTTCCGCTATGACTGCATCCCGATCCGTCAGTTTACGATGGAGGTCTGTGAGCTGTTCGACCTCTTCCCGTACCGGCTCTGGTCGGAAGACTGCTGGCTGCTGGCCGTCGATCGGGGCACGCAGCTGGTGGAGGACTTCCTGAAGGCACAGGCAGGCCTGGCAAAGGCCGATGCGGATGCGATTTTCGCGCAGGGGAACCATGCCGGCTTCGACGCATCCCATCGCCGGACAGAGGAGCCGATCCAGGCAGCTGTCTTCGGACGCTTTACGAAGGGAAAGAAGCGCCTCCGCGTGGATGGCGTCGAGCCGGCGTACCTCACCCGTGAGGATTACGAGGAGCTGGAGCGCTTCCTGGAGGGCGCGAAGCGAAAGTAAATATTAAGTTGTCTACAGCCTGTCGGATGTTTAAAATAAAAATGTTGTGCGCCGACATCTGAAAAAGAGGAGTATAGAACCATGAGAGAGAAGATTCTTGCAATTATCGAAAAAAATTCACGTCTGACCACGAAGGACATCGCCGATATCCTCGGTGAGAATGAGGAGAGAGTGAAGGCAGAAATCGAGAGTATGGAGCAGGAGGGCATCATCTGCGGCTATCATACGCTCATCAACTGGGACAAGACCGCCGACGAGCGTGTCGATGCGCTGATCGAGGTGAAGGTCACCCCACAGCGTGGACAGGGCTTCGACTCCATCGCCCAGCGTATCTATCAGTATGATGAGGTGGATGCGGTGTACCTCATGTCCGGATCCTTCGATTTCACCGTGATGATCAAGGGCAGAACCATGAAGGAGGTGGCACTGTTCGTTTCCGAGAAGCTGTCTCCGATGGATTCCGTCCTGTCCACCGCGACGCATTTCGTGCTGAGAAAGTATAAGGATCACGGCACCGTCATCGAGCAGCCGCGTGTTGACGAGAGAATGAAGGTGTCCTTATGAGAAGTCCATTAAATGATCGAATCACAGAAATCCAGCCGAGCGGCATCCGTAAGTTCTTCGACATCGTGTCGGAGATGGAGGATGCGATTTCCCTCGGTGTCGGTGAGCCGGATTTCGATACGCCGTGGCATGTACGTGAAGAGGGCATCCACTCCCTCGAGATGGGCCGTACCTTCTATACGTCCAATGCCGGCTTAAAGGAGTTACGTACCGAGATTTCAAATTATATCAACCGCCGCTTCGGTGTAAGCTACGACCCGCTGAGCGAGTGCATGGTCACCATCGGTGGCTCCGAGGCGATCGACCTCGCGATGCGCTGCATGCTGAATCCGGGCGATGAGGTCCTCATCCCGCAGCCGAGCTACGTTTCCTACACCCCGTGTGCCATCATGGCGGGTGGTGTGCCGGTGCCGATCGAGCTCGAAGAGAAGGACGAGTTCCGTCTGACCCCGGAGAAGCTTCTCGAGAAGATCACGCCGAAGACGAAGCTCCTCGTGCTGCCGTTCCCGAACAACCCGACCGGTGCCATCATGGAGAAGGAGGACCTCGAGAAGCTCGTGCCGATCATCGAGCAGAACGACCTCTATGTCCTCTCTGATGAGATTTATGCAGAGCTTACCTACAAGGGGGAGATGCACAGTATCATCGAGTTCCCGGGTATGCGCGATCGTACCGTATACATCAACGGCTTTTCGAAGGCCTATGCGATGACCGGCTGGCGTCTCGGCTACTGCTGTGCCCCGAAGCCGATCCTCAAGCAGATTCTGAAGCTGCACCAGTTCGCTATCATGTGTGCACCGACGACCTCGCAGTATGCTGCCGTCGAGGCACTGAAGAACGGCGATGAGGATATCGCCCGCATGCGTGAGGCCTATGACCAGCGCCGTCGCTTCCTCGTGGCGCGTCTTCGCGAGATCGGCATGGACTGCTTCGAGCCGTATGGCGCATTCTATGTCTTCCCGTCGATTAAGCGCTTCGGCATGAGCTCCGAGGAGTTTGCGAACCGCCTGCTTCAGGAGGAGAAGGTCGCGATCGTCCCAGGTACTGCCTTCGGTGACTGTGGAGAAGGCTTCATGCGTATCTCCTACGCATACTCCATCGATGACCTGAAGAAGGCGCTCGACCGTATCGAAGCCTTCGTGCGCAATTTTCGGAGGTGAATATGGCCTGGTATGACAGTGCTGTTTTTTATCATATGTATCCTCTCGGCATGGTGGGTGCCGAGAAGCAGAACGATGGCGGAGAGATCCGTCGACGCTTTTCTGAGCTCGACGCCTTCATCCCGTACCTGAAGGTGCTCGGCTGCGATGCCATCTACATCGGCCCGCTCTTCGAGTCCGGCAGTCATGGCTACGACACCACGGATTATAAAACCGTCGATCGTCGATTAGGGACCAATGCAGACTTCCGACACTTCGTGGACACCGCACATAATTATGGCATCCGTGTCGTCGTTGATGCGGTGTTCAACCACACCGGTCGCGGCTTCTTCGCGTTTAAGGATATCCAGGAGAAGCGCTGGGACAGTGCATATAAGGACTGGTACAAGGGCGTCGGTTTCGATGGCGGTTCCCCATGGGGTGACAGCTTCCACTACAGTGCATGGCGTGGTGCCTGGGAGCTTCCGGAGCTGAATTTCAACTGCGAGGGCGTCCGCAAATACCTGATCGATGTCGTGCAGTACTGGATCGATATCTTCGACATCGATGGCCTCCGTCTCGACTGTGCCGATGTGCTCGATATGGGCTTTCAGCATACGCTCCGTTACTTCACGAACCAGATGAAGCCGGAGTTCTGGCTGATGGGTGAGGTGATCCACGGTGAGTATGCACGCTGGGTCAATCCGGAGACCCTGCACTCGGTGACGAACTACGAGCTGCACAAGTCCATCTACAGTGGCTTCAACAGCCATAATTTCTTCGAGATCGCGCACAATGTGAATCGGAATCTTACGATCGGCCGGGATCTGTATCTTTTCCTCGAGAACCATGATGTGGACCGTATCGCGTCGAAGCTCGAAAATAAGAACAATCTCCGCCCATGCTATATGGCGATGTTTACCCTGCCGGGTAAGCCATCCATCTACTATGGTGGCGAGTTCGGTCTCGAGGGCGTCAAGCAGGGGCCGGATGATTCACCGCTGCGTCCGTCCATCGACCTCGATGAGATGAAGCCGAACGACTTCACCTCCTATGTTGCGAAGCTCGCGGAGATCCATGGCAAGAACTCGGAGCTCCACATGGGTCAGTATAAGGAGCTGTATCTCCAAAACCGCCAGTGGGCCTACGCCCGTATGGATCATAACAGTGCGGTTGTGACGGCGCTCAATAACGATGAGCAGCCGGCGGTGTTCTATGTGACGCTGCCGATGAAGGCGGAGCTTGCCTTCGACCTGCAGACCGAGGAGACGATCCCGATCGAGGCGGATAACCGTATCATGATTCGCCTCGAGGCAAACGCCGGCCGGATGATCAAGGTGAAGTAATACTGTGTATGATGAGACGACCGAAGGGCTGTCACCAAAAGCACAGTACTCCGGGCGGCTCAAACCGAACAGCCAGAAAACGGGAATGTGTCAATTAATAAACGCCGTTATACAATGTGGTAAAAATGTCAAAACGAGGGGAAAATCCCCTCGTTTTGTTGTATAATATGATCACGACAAAATATTAACGGAGGACATCATGGCCACCAGATCCAGGAAAGCAAAACCGGCCGGAAGCACAAAACCGGCCACAAACGATACACAGAAAGCCACGGTAAAGAAAACCGCGCCGAAGACCGCGAAACCAGCGGCGTCGGCGGTACACAAGAGTGCACCGAAGCCACAGGAGAAGAAGCCCGTGACGAGCGCTTCGCCGGAAGCATTGGACCCGGTCTTCATCACCGAGCTTGACCGTTACCTCTTCGGCGAGGGCCGTGATTATAAGATTTATGAGAAGATGGGTGCGCACCCGGCGACGCTGCACGGAAAGAAGGGTATGCACTTTGCGGTCTGGGCACCGCATGCGAAGGCCGTCTCCATCGTCTGTGACCGGAACGCGTGGGATGTGGAGGCGAACTATATGCTTCCGCTCGAGACCAGCGGCATCTACGAGGGCTTCATCGAGGGCATGGGCTTCGATGAAATCTACAAGTTTGCGATTCATACACAGCGCGGCGACATCCTGTATAAGGCAGATCCGTATGCATTTTCCGCAGAGTTCCGTCCGGGTACGGCCTCGAAGACCGCGGATCTTTCGGGCTATGGCTGGGGTGATCAGAACTGGATGAACACGCGCGCGAAGACCCCGGTGTTCGCACAGCCGCTGGCGATTTATGAGTGCCATCTCGGCTCCTGGCGGAAGAAGAACCGTGAGGAGAAGAACGGCTTCTATACCTATACCGAGGCGGCACATGAGCTCGCCGAGTACTGTAACGATATGGGCTACACCCATGTCGAGCTGATGGGTATCGCGGAGCATCCGCTTGACGCCAGCTGGGGCTATCAGGTGACCGGCTATTTCGCACCGACGAGCCGTCATGGCTCACCGAAGGAATTCATGTACATGGTGGATTATCTTCACCAGCATGGTATCGGCGTGATCCTCGACTGGGTACCGGCGCACTTCCCGAAGGATGCGCAGGGACTGGCGGATTTCGACGGCACTCCGACCTATGAGTATGCGGACCCGCGAAAGGGCGAGCATCCGGACTGGGGCACGAAGATCTTCGATTATGGTAAGAATGAGGTGCAGAACTTCCTCATCGGCAACGCGCTGTACTGGTATGACGAGTATCACATCGACGGACTCCGTGTCGACGCAGTAGCGTCCATGCTCTACCTCGACTATGGTCGCAAGGATGGCGAGTGGGTACCGAACAAGTACGGTGGAAACGGAAACCTCGAGGCCATCGAGTTCTTCAAGCATCTGAACTCCATCATCCTCGGACGGAAGGACGGCAGCATCATCATCGCAGAGGAGTCGACGGCATGGCCGAAGGTGACCGCAGCGCCGGAGTATGACGGCCTCGGCTTCACCTATAAGTGGAACATGGGCTGGATGCATGACTTCCTTGATTATATGAAGCTGGATCCGTATTTCCGTAAGGGTGCACATAACAAGATGACCTTCGGTATGAGCTATGCCTCCTCCGAGAAGTTCATCCTGGTGCTAAGCCACGATGAGGTCGTCCATCTCAAGTGTTCGATGATCAACAAGATGCCGGGCCTCTATGAGGATAAGTTCCGGAATCTGAAGTGCGGCTACCTCTTCATGTTCGGTCACGCCGGCAAGAAGCTGCTCTTCATGGGCCAGGATTTCGCACAGCTGCACGAGTGGGATGAGAAGGTGTCCCTCGACTGGTACCTCACCGAGGAGCCGGAGCACAAGGGTGTGCAGAATTTCATGCGTGACCTCCTCCATATGTACCGGAAGTACCCGGCGATGTGGGAGCAGGACGACAGCTGGGAGGGCTTCGAGTGGATCAATGCAGATGATGCCGACCGCTCGATCTTCAGCTTCATCCGGAAGGATCATACCGGAAAGAACAGCCTCGTCTTCGTCATCAACATGACCCCGGTGGAACGTCCGGACTATGCGGTCGGTGTTCCGACCCGCGGCCGTTATACGCTGATTTTCGATGAAAACGGCGCCGTCAGCTCGAAGGACGGACGGAAGAATGCCTACCAGGCGAAGAAGGGCGAGTGTGATGGAAGACCATACCACGTCGCGTACCCGCTCCCGGCGTATGGCTGTGCCGTCTTCCGCTTCCAGTATAATTGAGCCGGTATAGATAAAAAATTATAAGGAAAAAATTTGTTATTAATTTAACAAATTTGTATTCCTTTTATCATGAAGTGTAGTAAAATAGACTTATACTTAAAAAAGGAGAACAACTATGGCTAGAGAATTATTATCGAAAAAAGCGGGCAAGAGTGTTTATCGCGATGGTGATAAGATCCTGAAGATTTTTGAGAAGTCGTTTGACAAGTCAGAGGTTTTTCATGAAGCCTTCGCACACGCACGTGTAGAGATCATCGAAGGCCTCCATGTACCGAAGATTCTCGGAATCTACGAGGAGGATGGCCAGTGGGTGATCGAGCGTGAGTACATCGCCGGTAAGACACTCGAGGAGCTCATGAAGGAGCATCCGGAGAAGAAGAACGAGTACATCGCACAGATGGTCGATCTTCAGATGCTGATGTTCACGAAGAAGGCTCCGCTGCTTCAGAAGCTGCGCGATAAGCTGACCTACCAGATCAATGGTCTCAACACCATCGATGCAAGCACGCGCTATGAGCTGCTGACCCGTCTCGAGTCCATGCCGAAGCACTTCAAGCTCCTGCACGGTGATTTCCGTCCGGATAACATCATCGTCGCAGAGGATGGCACGATGTACCTCATCGACTGGGTACATGCCACCCAGGGTAACGCAAGCGCCGATGTAGCGAGAACCTACACGACACTCTACCTCGAGGATCGTGATGCGGCAGAGCAGTACTATCAGGATTTCTGCGCGAAGACCAACACCGATAAGAGCTATGTGCACAAGTGGCTTCCGATCGTCGCCGCTGCAAACCTCACGAAGCAGCGTCCGGAGGAGAAGGAGATCCTTGAGAGCTGGCTCAATGTCGCTGACCTGATGTAATCTGCACCGCCTTCGGCACCGGCAGTATAAACGCATGGTCCGAAGACCTGCAGTTCTGATTGACAGGCATCCGGAAAACAGAATATGATAAGAAGCGCTGACGTGATAAACGCCAGCGCTTTTTTGAATTTTAGAATTTTTTAATGGGGTCAGACCCCCTTACGATTTTCTTACGAAAGAGGAGAATCTATGCCAGATCAGTTTTCGAGAACCCGTCTCCTACTGGGAGCGGAAGCCGTGCGAACTTTGCAGCAGGCCCGCGTCATCGTCTTCGGTGTCGGTGGCGTCGGTGGTTTCGCCGTCGAAGCCCTCGCGCGCGCCGGTGTCGGCACGATCGACCTCGTGGATAACGACACCGTATGCCTCACGAACATCAACCGCCAGATCATCGCCACGCACCAGAGCGTCGGGCGTTATAAAACCGAGGTGATGGAGGAGCGTATCCATGACATCAACCCGGACTGCGTCGTCCATCGCCACGAGTGCTTTTTCCTGCCGGAGACCAGTGCGGAATTTCACTTTGAAGATTATGACTATGTCATCGATGCAGTCGATACCGTGACCGCAAAGATCCAGCTCGTCATGGCCTGTCAGGCCGCCGGCACGCCGATCATCAGCAGCATGGGCGCCGGCAACAAGCTGGATCCCACGAAATTCCAGGTCGCGGATATCTATCAGACCTCGATCGATCCACTCGCCCGCGTCATGCGCCGCGAGCTGAAGAGGCGGCAGGTGAAGCATCTGAAGGTCGTGTACTCCACAGAAGAAGCATTGACCCCGCTTACGGCAGAGGAGGATCAGGTCTCCGCCGAAGAGATATCACCGGATGTCGAACACATCAGTAATCGCCGCTCGACCCCAGGCTCCGTCGCGTTTGTGCCTTCCGTCGCCGGACTCATCATCGGCGGAGAAGTCGTGAAGGATCTCACGAAGGAAGCGATGAAACGGGCACGTTGAATGCATATAAACATTTGGAAGTGATTGCATAAAAAACCGTACTTACAATTCGCGAAAAGCGTGATAAACTTATAACAGTTATATGTGTTCATGAAAGAATTTATATAGCGTATGGGGGAAGAATGAGAGCACCATCTAATCTGAAGGACTTTGTATATAAAAGCATAGAATCGGATCTCCTGGCAGGAAATCTGCATTCCGGAGACATTATTAACGAGAAGGACCTGGTGGAGAAGTATGGTGTAAGTAAATCGCCGGTGCGTGATGCACTGATTGCGATGTGTGCGGATGGCATACTGAAAAGCATTCCACGCTACGGCTATGAGGTCATCACCTACTCGGTGGAAGATGTGTATTCCATGCTGCAGTTCCGCCTCGTCCTGGAGAGCGGGTTCCTGAAGCAGCGGATTTCGGCATTGACGGAGCGACAGATCGATGAGCTGGAGAAGCTCAATGTCGAGTGCCAGAATGATGACAGTACTCCGTTCGAGCACTGGGCTGCGAACGAAAACTTTCATCTGAAGCTGATGAGCTTCTGGCATAACGAGTACGCACTTCAGGAGCTTCGGCTTACGATGAATCGTCTTACCCGTGCGTATGCACAGTTCTACTGGAACAGCAACCGGGATGTCCTGCTGTCGCATGACACAGAGCACCATACCGATATCATCGAGAGCCTTCGAAAGAAGGATGCAGATACGGCCATCGAGTTTATCAGTCAGGATCTGCATAATTTCGGTGGCTTCGAGGACTTCTTCCGCCAGGCGAGATAAAGGATGAAGAGCAGGAAACGTTCTCGTGGGAATCCCTGCGTAGCATGTGCGAAATGTGTGACAGGATGCGTTCCGTCCTGCCTGCAGTTCGAATATAAAACAGAATAAAGAAGATGAATTCAAGGCCGAATCAGAAAGCAGCAGCTTCTGGTTCGGCCTTCGTGCATTCTGCACAAAATAATGCGGCGTTTTTGGCTACTAGTTGGCTTATCACACAAATAAATATATGCTAGTATGACTCTATAGCAACTGGTAATATCAGTGATAGAGACTTGCACTGTGAACAGCCGGGAATGCGGATTAGGTATGTTCATTTATTCTGCACTTTATATTATCAGTAAGGCCATCCAGAGCGTATTTGGGTGGTGAAGGAAAGGAGGAAAATACGTATGAAGCTGAGTGAAAGTGAGTACCAGAATTACACAGCAATCTTACGTGCGGAGTTGATTCCGGCGATGGGCTGCACGGAGCCGATTGCGATCGCTTATGCGGCAGCCGAGGCCCGGAGACTCTTGGGAGAGATGCCGACGCGCATCACAGTGAACTGCTCCGGTAACATGATCAAGAATGTCAAGGGCGTAACGGTACCGAATTCCGGTGGACAGAAGGGCATCGAGGTAGCCGCTATCCTCGGTATGGTCGGCGGCGATCCGAATAAGAAGCTGGAAGTCATCGCCGGTGTCACCGATGAAGATCGTGAGGAGTGCAGACGACTCAATGAGACGAAGATCTGCGATGTGAATCTGGCAGAAAATGTTCCGAATCTCTATATCGAGATCATCATGGAATCAGAAGAGCATACAGCCTGTGTACGTATCGCAAACCACCATACGGATATCGTCTATATGCAGAAGGATCAGAAGATTCTTCGCGATATAGAGAATGCTGTTGTGGAGGAGAGCGCAGAAGAAACCGTACTCGCAGATCGAAACAGGATGAGCCTTCAGGGGATTCTCGAGTATGCAGACACCGTCGATCTTGAGGACATTAAACCGGTGATCCAGCGTCAGATCGAGATGAACTCGAAGATTTCCCAGGAGGGACTCGACAACGCCTGGGGTGCACAGATCGGTAAGACCATCCTCGAAAACTGGGGGAATGATGTCCGTACCGAAGCCTGTGCAGCGGCAGCGGCAGGTTCCGATGCACGTATGAGTGGATGCCCGCTCCCGGTCGTGATCAATTCCGGTTCCGGAAATCAAGGGATCACCGTGACGATGCCGGTACTCGTCTATGCTCGTGAATGGAAGATTTCAGAAGAGAAGATGTATCGGGCGATGCTCGTAAGTAATCTGGTTTCCGTCTATATCAAGCACTATATCGGCGCTCTTTCCGCATTCTGTGGCGCTGTAAGTGCAGCCTGCGGCTCAGGTGCAGCCATCACCTTTATGGCAGGTGGCGACTATCAGCATATCGGTCGTACGATTACCAACACGCTGGCCAATGTCGGCGGTATCGTCTGCGATGGCGCGAAGCGAAGCTGTGCGGCGAAGATCGCCGCTTCGGTACATGCAGCGCTGCTTGCGCACTATATGAGCATGAGTGACAAGCAGTTCCAGGCCGGTGAAGGTATCGTGGAGCAGGATGTAGAGGAAACCATCAAAAACATGGGATATATCGGCAGAGTCGGCATGAAGTCCACGGATAAGGAAATCCTGAATGTCATGATCGATAAGGCAGATGTAGACGCAAATCTTTAAAAAGGGTTAGGAGTATGAAATGGGAGAAAACGTAAAAAAACAGAAGAAGAGTGGATCGATTAATGCATTTGTCATCGTATTCCTCGTTATCGTAGGCTGCTATATTATGTCGCTGTTTATCAGCCCGGGTGCGTTTGATCGTGAAGTGCTGAATGGCAGAACCGTTGTTATCGCGAACTCTTTCCACGCAACGGAAAAAACGTATCTGGGACCGCAGGCGATTTTCCAGTCGATTCCGAACGGACTTGTATCCTCAGGCGGCATGATGTTCCTCGTTATGCTCGTTGCAGGATGTATCGAAGTTTACAAGCGGACCGGTGCGCTGAACAAGGGTGTTGCCCGTATTCTTTCGAAGTCTGAGGCAGTCGGCTCCGAGAAGATCCTGGTTCTGATCATGATCATCTTCGGTTCACTCGGTGGATTCCTCGGATGGAATGAGCAGATCGTTCCGTTCATTCCGATCGTTCTGTCACTGGTTCTGGCACTCGGCTATGACCTGATGACGGGTATCGCATGTTCCGCTATGATCGATATGATCAGCTTCTCTTTCTCACCGACCAGTGTATACACCGTAGGTATTTCTCATGAAGTTGCAGAGCTTCCGATGTTCTCAGGTTTTGCATTCCGTCTGATCCTGCTTTGCGTTGCGGACTTTATCATCATTCTTTACGTACTTCGTTATGCACGTGGTGTTCGTAATGGAAAGATTCAGTCCATCACCGCAGATCTGGATTCCGATAAGTTCCGTGTAGACTATTCGGAGGAGATGAAGACTCCGCTGACCGGCGGACAGAGCATGGCGCTCCTGCTCTTCCTCGTTGTATTCGTAGCAGCCATCGCAGGCGTTGCAAAGTTTGGATGGTCTATGAACGATCTTTCTGCATGCTTCCTGTTTGCAGCCATCGCTGCTGGTCTTCTGAACAAGATGGCACCGAATGACCTCGTCAATGCAATCTGTGCCGGTGCGAAGGATGGTCTTACACCTGCACTTGTCATCGGTCTTGCAAGAGGTATCCAGTGGATCCTTACCGAGTCCGGTATCATCGACCCGATCATTTACAGCATTTCCAGACCTCTGAAGAACCTTCCGGGTTCGATCGCAGCCATCGCGGTTATGTTCGTTATCGCAATCTTCAATGGTCTCCTCACGTCTGGTTCGGCAAAGGCTATGGCGCTCATGCCTATCCTTATTCCGCTTGCAGATATCATCGGTATGACCCGTCAGACCATGATCCTCGCATTCCAGTTCGGTGATGGTCTTACAAACTCTCTCTGGTTCACCAGTGGTACGCTTCTGATCTTCCTTACGATCGCAGGTATCCCGCTGAAGAAGTGGTGGAAGTTTGTTACTCCGCTGATTTCGATACTGTTTGTTGTCTGCGTGGTCGCGCTGGTTGTTGCAACCAAGATCCATTACGGCCCATTCTAATATTTAAATTCCGCAGCCTTTCGAATGTCGATGTTTTCGAAAGGCTGTACTAAAAAAGAATAAAACATACGTGTTTCACATCATTCATTAGGAGGAAATACAAAATGGATGTCATCACAGAAGGAAAGAAGATTCAGAACGAATTAGTAGAACTTCGCCGTTATTTCCATGAGCACCCTGAGTTACCATGGGAGGAGTTCAACACACAGAAGAAGATTATGGAATATCTTGATGAACTCGGAATTCCATACCAGGAGTCCAGCAAGACCGGCGTGATCGCCACCATCAAGGGACCGCATTCTTCCGATAAGATTCTAGGAATTCGTGCAGATATCGATGCACTTCCGATTACAGAACAGGCAGCGTGTGAGTGGAAGTCTCAGAATGAAGGCAAGATGCATGCATGCGGTCATGATACACATATCACCATGCTCCTCGGAGCAGCCAAGCTTCTGAAGCAGATGGAGGATGAGCTGACCATCACCGTGCGCCTTCTCTTCCAGCCGGCAGAGGAGTGCATCGAGAACAGTGGCGCGGCGCTGATGAAGAATGATCCTGCACTTCTCGAGTGTGATCGTCTCATCGCGATGCATATCTGGAGTAAGATTCCGGCAGGTTATGCATCTCTTCGTTATGGCCCTGTTATGTCCGCTGCGGATACCTTCGATATCTATGTGAAGGGTAAGGGTGGCCATGGTGCACTTCCACACCAGACCGTAGACCCGGTAGTTGCCGCTTCGGAGTTCGTTCTTTCGATGCAGCGTGTCGTTGCGAGAGAATTAAACCCGCTGGAGGCATCTGTTATTAGTATCACAGCATTTAATTCCGGAACGACATCAAACGTTATCCCGGCAGAGGCACACCTCATGGGTACCGCCAGAACCTTTACGCCGGCGACCCGTGATCAGTATCCGGAGATCATCAAGCGTGTAGCAGCCGGTGTAGGTGAGGCTACTCGAACCGAGATCGAAGTGGATTATCACTTCGGACCACCTCCAATGATCAACGATGACGCCTGTGTAGATACCGGAAGAAGAGCCGCAGAGACCGTTTTCGGTAAGGATCACCTTACCGATTGGGAGCTTCAGATGGGTGGCGAGGATTTCGCAAAGTACCCGCAGGAGAAGTGTATCCTGCTTCTCGGCGGTGGCTGGCCGGAGGAGGAGCGTCAGTTCCCACAGCACAGCCCATTCTTCGATATCGATGAGAGTGCGCTGTCACTGGGCGTGGAGTACTTCGTAGAGTATGTACAGGAGTATCAGAAGGAGCTGTCATAACATCCCTATCTTTGTCACGGTCGGGAAAGCACTTCCTTTGACTGATGGGGAGTGGAAATCGTACATTTGAATAGATGATTCCGTGAAAAAAGCTGTTGTACTTCGGTGCAGCAGCTTTTTAAGGTGCGCCTGGCGGTGAACGTTTCTCCGTGGCGGATGATATGTCTGTGATATTTTAAGATTACAAATGCAGATTCTGAGAAAATAGTGACTGCATGAGATTCGATTCCTTCGGAAACGACAAATATGACAAAATGCGTGTCTTGAGACGGGATGATACTGAATATAATGCACAAATGAAGGGGCTTCTTTTTGTATATTCTTTTGAATTGCAGATTTTTCTCCATATGGTAATATTTATTCCGAAACAGCTGATAATATCAGTGGTCAGATTATTACTATGAGCAGCACGATCGCTCATACATAGTAGACCACATATTATCAGGACAACTGTCCGGGGAGTACGGATAGTAAATAGAAGGAGGGAAAAAGCGTATGAAGCTGAGTGAAAATGACTTTAAGAATTACACAGCGATCTTACGTGAGGAGCTGATTCCGGCGATGGGCTGTACCGAGCCGATTGCCATCGCCTATGCGGCAGCGATGACGCGGAAGATCCTGGGGGAGATGCCGACACGCATGACCGTCAACTGCTCCGGCAACATGATCAAGAACGTGAAGGGTGTAACCGTGCCGAATTCCGGTGGACAGAAGGGCATCGAGGTTGCAGCAATTCTCGGTATGGTCGGTGGTGATCCGGATAAGAAGCTGGAAGTCATCGCCGGTGTCACCGATGAAGATCGTGAAGAGTGCAGAAAACTCAACGAGGCGAAAATCTGCGATGTGAATCTGGCGGAAAATGTTCCGAATCTTTACATCGAGATCATCATGGCATCAGAAGAGCATACGGCTTGTGTACGTATCGCTTACCATCACACAGACATCGTTTATATCTCGAAGGATCAGGAGGTTCTTCGTGACGTAGAACATGAGGTCAAGGAAGAAGCAACGCAGGGTATCGTATGTACAGATCGCAACAAGATGAGTCTTCAGGGACTTCTCGAGTATGCAAATACCGTAGACCTCGCTGAAATCAAGGACGTGATTCAGCGTCAGATTGAGATGAACTCGAGAATTTCTCAGGAGGGTCTCGATAACGCATGGGGCGCACAGATCGGTAAGACCATCCTCGGAAACTGGGGACATGATGTCCGTACCGAAGCCTGTGCAGCAGCAGCGGCAGGTTCTGATGCACGTATGAGCGGATGTCCGCTTCCGGTTGTGATCAATTCCGGTTCCGGAAATCAGGGGATCACCGTGACGATGCCGGTACTCGTCTATGCTCGTGAATGGAAGATCTCAGAAGAGAAGATGTATCGGGCACTGCTTGTAAGTAACCTGGTATCCGTCTATATCAAGCACTATATCGGCGCTCTTTCTGCATTCTGCGGTGCCGTAAGTGCAGCCTGTGGTTCTGGTGCAGCGATCACATTTATGGCCGGTGGCGATTACCAGCATATCGGTCGTACGATCACCAACACGCTGGCCAATGTCGGCGGTATCGTCTGCGATGGCGCGAAGCGAAGCTGTGCGGCGAAGATCGCCGCCTCGGTACATGCCGCACTGCTGGCACACTACATGAGCATGAGCGATAAGCAGTTCCAGGCCGGTGAAGGTATCGTGGAGCAGGATGTAGAGGAAACTATCAAAAACATGGGATACATCGGCAGAGTCGGCATGAAGTCCACGGATAAGGAGATCCTGAACGTCATGATCGATAAGGCAGATGTAGATTCCTGCCTGTAAAACAGATTTTACAACAACGGTATCTACATATAAGGGGATCAAAATAGTAGATATCGAAACAAATGTATTAATGGAGTATGAACATGTCAGAGACAAAGACAAAAGAAAAGAAGGGCTTTATTCTGCGGGCACTGGATACCGTAGAACGTGTCGGAAACGGACTGCCGAACCCGGCAACGATTTTTATCATTTTAACAGCGGTTGTTATCGTGATTTCCGCGATTTGTGCAGCATGTGGTGTATCTGTAAGCTATGATTTCCTGGACAGCAAGACCGGTGAAATCAATCAGATGTCAGTGGCAGTCGTAAGTCTTTTAGCACCGGACAGCATTCGTCACATGGTAACAACGGTTGTCAGCAACTTTACCGGCTTCTTCGCACTTGGTACTGTATTTACGATTATGATCGGTGTCGGCGTTGCAGACGGTACCGGCTTCTTATCTGCACTTCTTCGTAAGGTGGCAGCATCCACTCCGAAGGGACTTGTAACCGCTGTGGTTGTATTCCTCGGCATCATGTCGAACATCGCATCTTCCACCGGTTACGTCGTACTGGTTCCGCTCGGTGCGATTCTGTTTATGGCATTCGGCCGTCATCCGATCGCCGGTCTTGCAGCTGCGTTCGCCGGTGTATCCGGAGGATGGAGTGCAAACCTTCTGATCGCGACAAACGACCCGATGTTTGCCGGTATGTCCACACAGGCAGCGCAGACACTGGATCCGAACTACACCGTTTTACCGGTTGCAAACTGGTTCTTCATGATTGCATCTACGTTCCTGATTACAGCCATCGGAACACTGGTAACAGATAAGCTGGTTGAGCCGCGTCTGACCCCATATGTTCCAGATGCATCTGAGCAGGTACATGATATTGCAGAGAACGAGAAGCGCGGTATGCGTTTTGCCGGAATCACCGCGGTGGTGTATGTGCTCTTCATCGCATCGCTCGTTGTTCCGACCAATGGCCTTTTACGTAATCCGGAGACCCACTCCTTCTTGAGTTCTCCGTTCATGAGCGGAATTATTTTCTTCATGATGCTCTTATTCCTGCTTCCGGGTCTTGCGTATGGTATCGGTGCCGGTTCCATCAAGAATGATAAGGATATGATCGCACTTATGAACAAGACCATCAGTGGTCTCTCCAGTTTCATGGTACTGATCTTCTTCGCAGCTCAGTTTACAGCTTGCTTTAACTATTCTAATCTGGGAACCGTTATCTCCGTATCCGGTGCAGATTTCCTGAAGTCTGTCGGATTCACCGGACTGCCACTTGTTATCTGTTTCATCGTATTAACTGCATTTATCAACATTTTCATCGCGGTAGACTCCGCAAAGTGGGCCATCATGGCACCGATCTTCGTACCGATGTTCATGCGACTGGGCCTTTCACCAGAGCTTACACAGTGTGCTTATCGTATCGGTGATTCTGCGACGAACATCATCGCACCGCTGATGCCGTTCTTCGTACTGACGGTTGCATTCTTCCAGAAGTACGATAAGAAGGCAGGTATCGGAAGTGTTATTTCGACCATGCTTCCATACTCCATCTGCTTCCTGCTTGGATGGCTCGTAATGTTCTCTGTATGGTATCTGCTGGGACTTCCATTAGGACCTGGCTCCCCAATGTTCTATTAATAGAGGAGTATTCATATGAGATATAGCGTTAAGCCGCAGGGCATCTGCCCATCCGATATCGCATTTGACCTGGAAGGTGATGTGGTGAAAAATGTGGTATTTACGAAAGGCTGCGATGGAAATTTAAAGGCCATCAGCAAACTGATTGACGGAATGACCGTAGACCAGATCGAAGGTATTCTGGGAGGGAATCTCTGTGGGAAAAGAGGCACTTCCTGTGCAGATCAGCTTGCAAAAGCATTACGTGAGTGCTACGACAAAAGTATGAACGAAAAGAACAGATAAAGAAATGATATGGGGAAAGAACGTCGCGCGATCGGATGAATATCCGGTCGTACGGCGGCTTTCTTTTATCTGCAGGAAAAGATCGGATGATCCCGACTGTAAAATGCTGAATCTGTGGTATTCTTTTATCAGCGAAAATACAAAACATCAGAAAACGAAGGTGAGTATATGAAAACAGCAATCGAACGATTTTTAAATTATGTAAGCTATGATACAGAGTCTGATGAGACGAGTGAAAGCTGCCCGAGCACAACGAAGCAGCTGGTACTTGCGGAGCAGCTGCGACAGGAGCTCATCGAGCTGGGCGCGGCCGATGTGCGCGTGAGCGAGTTCGGATATGTCTTCGCGCGGATTCCGTCGACGATGGATGAAGCGTCGGCCAATGCAGGCGGCGGAGCGCAGATGGCGGACAGCGCAGATGGTGCCGCAGGGCGTACGCCGGTGCTCGGCTTCATCGCGCACATGGATACCTCGCCGGCGCTGAGCGGAGCGAATGTAAAGCCGCGGATCGTGCAGGATTATGACGGCGGAGATATCGTCCTGAACGAAGAGAAGCAGATCGTGATGAAGGTAGCGGATTTTTCATTTCTTCCGGGACTTAAGGGAGAGGATCTGATCGTAACGGACGGTACGACGCTGCTCGGCGCCGACGATAAGGCGGGCATCGCAGAGATTATGACCATGGCGGAACATCTTCTGACACACCCGGAGATAAAGCATGGAGAAATCTGCATTGGCTTTACACCGGATGAGGAAATCGGTCGAGGTGCAGATCGTTTCGATGTTGCAGATTTCGGTGCGGACATCGCCTATACCGTCGATGGTGGAGCGCTCGGTGAGCTCGAGTATGAGAATTTCAATGCCGCTTCCGGGAAGGTTACGATTCACGGTGTCAGCATTCACCCGGGCAGTGCGAAGCTGAAGATGAAAAATGCGCTTCTGATGGGCATGGAATTCCAGAGCCTGCTTCCGACGTTTGAGAATCCGATGTATACCGAGGGCTATGAGGGCTTCTATCATCTCGACGGAATGAGCGGCGGTGTTGAGGAAGCAAAGATGGAGTACATCATCCGGGATCACGACCGCACGAAGTTTGAAGAGAAGAAGAAATTCTTCACAGATGCAGCGGCATTTCTTAACCGCAAGTATGGAGAGGGCACCGTGATCTGCGAGATCCGGGACAGCTACTATAACATGAAGGAAAAGATCGAACCGTGCATGTACCTCATCGACACTGCGGAAGCAGCGATGCGTGCCTGCGGCGTCGAGCCGATCGTGGTTCCGATTCGTGGCGGCACCGATGGCGCACGTCTCTCTTACATGGGCCTGCCGTGCCCGAACCTCTGCACCGGTGGCTACAACTACCACGGAAAGTACGAGTTCATCCCGGCAGGATCGCTGGAGAAAACCACGGAGGTTCTTGTAGAGATTGCGAAGCGAATCGCTGAGTGACTCGAACTTCTAGGAATCAGAATATATATTTTTCCGTAAGAATGCTATAAGCCGTATCACTATGAAGCAAAAAAGAACTGCCGTTTGGCCACTGGATCATAAGGTTCAGTCGCTGCGCGGCAGTTTGCTGCATACGTGATAGAGATGCGTCTTACTGTACCTGCAGCTTCGCAATCAGCGCATCCTTCAGAACCTTCGAGAAATTGATTCCCAGGTTTTCGCATGCGGTATTCAGCCATGCCGGGATGCTCAAGGTCTTTTTAACGGCTTTGTCATCGTAAGCACGGGCGTAAGCGTCGAGATTCACACATACCATATTGACGAGTGCATGAGCATCTTCTTTTTGAATGTCATCGAGTGAGGACGGTGAAGGAAGGTGCTCACCGTCTCGTAAAGAGGTGAAAAGATACTGACCGCACGCTTCCTGTGCCATGGCAAAAGCATCAGCCAGGGTATCACCATACGTTGCGAGATCATTTAAATCTGGAAAAATGACAGAATAACGGCCATCCTCTTCAGGATAAAAAACAGCTGGATAAATGTAGTTCATAAATACTCCTCTGGCATAGCGGATACTACTTCAGCCCCGCCTGCTTCAGTATAGAAGCGACAACTCTTGCAGGGATGTCACCACGATGATTTGGAACCGTTACCTTTCCGGATTTAGATGGATGCTTGTACTGATAGTGAGATCCTCTGATATCGACCAGAAGCCATCCATCCTTCAGAAGAAGAGATTCCATTTCCCGAAATTTCATGTTGTATCTCCTTATAGAATACTACGTAATATACGTGCTTTCAATGGCGGATGTTTGCAATTCAGCGCATTTCTGCAAATGATAGGATCCATGGTAATAGTTCAGCCGGGGGTGATTTTGTAACCTGGATCATTTTCAAGGGATGTCCATACCAGGTGCCTCTTCTCGTTTGCCTGCCCACCCCAGTATACATCCTTTATCTACTTGCATATTGGCCCCGTCCCGTGCAGGCAAACAAAAAATCGGCGCCTGTTTTCGTTCGAGCGGGTGACGCTGCATGAATTTGACGAGTGCAGGCATGTTGATGATGGCTGGCCTCGGCTTTTTCGCAAATTTGCTTTATCTCATTCGTATGCCATTAGACTTTTTCGCAGTTTCCTCTCCTGGCGAGTCTATGGCATTAAGTCCCGTCACTTTCGCCCGGTATTATCCGGGTAAAATCCCATTTTTTGACGCAAAACCGCTTGTTTCCGAGGTAGTGACTTTATCTCTTCTCTGATGCTCTTCTGCAAACCACCAGCTGAGCCAGTCTCGACGACGCATACTTAATGGCACAGAGTCTGATATTTCTTATTCTGTGAAATAATCTAATGTCACAGATCACTGAAATTGATGATTTGTAAAAGTCACTTAATGTCACGAATCTTTAAAACGCCCTGTTTGTTACAAACTCCAGAAAATATAATGGCATCGCTCTTTGAAATCCTCCCGTTGCGAAAATCATCTAATGGCGCTCGGGCAGAAAATCGCTTGTTTGTAACAAAGATCAAAAAAACTAATGGCGCAAGAATTCTATAAACGGTTTTTGTGAAAGCTTCGGAAACAGTCATGACCGGTGACACATGCCGTCATTCTAAGGCTCTGATCACCAGGTTTTCATCCGATTTCATCCCGGTCAGGATGCATGGGCGTTGATTTTTGTTTGTTTGCATGGGGCGGGTCCGATAAGTAAATAGATAAAGGCAATCGAATGGGGTGGGCAAACAAACAAAATGAGACGCTCGGCATAAGCGTCTCATAATAGTTCAGCCGGGTGAAGAAGTCACTCCGGCTGAATGGTTACGATCCATGTGCTGCTGTCAATCATCCGGCAGCTTCGCCATCAGGTAATCGAGGGTGATGACGACGAGGATGCCGGCTTCGAGTGCCAGTACTAGTGGGAGCATGCGACGGAGGACGACCCCGCCCTTCAGGAACCAAATCAGGGACGGAATGAGAATCATGAGTGCGACAGAGAGAAGGGTCTTCGCCTTAAAGGCACTCTGATTCTGTTCGGTGGAAAGTGCTTCCTTCAGTGTGGATTTCTCCACATTTTTTTTCGTTCGTCGTTCTACTTTCTCGGATTTCCCGTCTTTCCGGCGACGAAAAAGTGGAAAACTCCGTTTCACTTCCGGGGTCGGAACCAGTGAGGATACGCTGATACCGTCGAGCGCAGGATCATCGAAGTCCGCATAATTCGTGCAGAGAGACGCGTCATGTTCGTACGCAGGGGCAGCGCCTGGCGTGTGCACCTGCAGCTTTCTGACCGTCTTACTGTACTCGTCTTCACCATAATCGGATGGGAAGCGGATGTTGTCAGGCGCTGCAGAAGATGGCTGCGCGGGCATCGCCGATCGCGGAGCAGCGTCTGCTGCCGTCTCCGAAAGGCCGGCGTCGATCGGGCGGAAGATGCCATCGGTGGAAATCATGCGTGGGCGTAGTGCGGAACCATCTGTATGCCGGTCGTCTGCATTGAACGAACCGGAAGCAGAAGCCTGCACAGAGGCCCGGCTACCTACTCCGAAAGATGAGGCAGCCGGCGCGGATGCACGGCCACCGCCTCGTTCCAGCTGAAGCATGCGTTCACGCTCGATGTTCTGCCGGCAGATGCGGAGAAGATTCTCCATCACGAGAAATTCCTTGAGGGATTCGTTATAGAGGGTATACGCCAGAACGACGACGCGATCCTCGTTATAGTCGATCCGCTTCAGAAGCCAGGCGATGAGTGCCTTCAGGGCTTCATGAAAGGAACTGCTGTAGCCGGGCACGAGGGTGAAGATCCAGCTTTCCTTTTCCGGATTGTAGAAGATTACGGATGGATCCAGAATCACCATATCCTCCGGGAGGAAATACTCCTCGAGATGCCCGAGCAGGCCATGGATGTTCTCCATGAGCTGTGCGAGGGCCAGGTAGCGGAGCTTTCGACTCGCGTAGTAGCTTGCCATGGATTCCAGACCGGAAACCTCATATTCAAGGGTCGCCTGAGCCGGATCCTCCGCATCCGGACGGATCGAGAGGGGCAGCGTATCCGGGACGCTCGTTTCGCGTAGCAGCTTCAGCTCATAGGACTGCGGGTCCACGGACTGTGCGCTGATATGCATGTAACTGTGACGGAGATTATGCTCGTAGGACATACGCTCCAGAATGGGTTTATTCATGTTGTTCTCCTTCGGCTGGATCGATGTCCTGTTCAAAAAGGGTGACCATGCGGATGAAATCCTCCGGCTGGAAATCCTTCGCGCCATCCGGAAGATGGCTGTTGACCTCTGTTTCGAGCGCAGAACGTGTGAAGCCATTGATTTTTGACTGCAGTTTGATGGCGCTGGTGACGAGACTTCCGATGACCAGCAGGATGATGGAAAAGATATAGGCGGCTTCGATGGTATACATGGGAACTCCTAAATGTAAAAACGTGTTCAGTAGATGACGCAGGGCATCCGGGGACAGACCGGATGTGAAGTGTCGTCGGGTGGATGAAATAAGTTTCCTGCCGGAAGCAGCGAGAGGCGCTGCAGGGGAAACGGGATCAGACCAGCGGGAACTGTGCAAAAGCGATCGCGCAGAGTGCCGGCAGTGTGCAGGGAATCCATGGGAAGCGTACGTTTCGCATGCTCCGGCCGTGGATATGGCCATAGATGAGCAGGACGGCGCTTACGAGAAAGCCGACCAGGATACCGGACAGCAGGAGCAGAAGCATCGAGCGCATCGGGACATAGAAACCGGCGATCAGCAGAAAGAGTGCATCGCCGAGGCCCAGCGCTTCCCGTGTGAGCTTACTGAGCAGCAGAGCCAGGAGCCCCGGCAGCAGTGGAAGCAGTGCAGTCCGGATCGGAAGCCAGCGCGGAAGCACAGCGGATGAAGTATCCGGTAAAGTATCGGGTACCATCTGGTGCGCGGTGAGCGCACAGGCCTGAAACGCACCATGGAGCTGATTTCCGAATATGATCAACCCGGGGAGCATGAACAGAAGATGCATCATCAGGGGCACGCTGCGGCTCCGGAGATCGAACGCGATGCAGAGCAGTGCATATATGAAAAAGAGATAGAGCGAACAGCGCATCACAGTGTATCCTCCGGTATGAACGACGCAGTTTAGGTGGCATATATGGGGGGTAGCAGGCAGCAGATGTGTACGGGAACAACGTGTGACCATGCATCGTAAAATGTTTATCCGCAGCGGACGCAGCCATGCTTTCCATAAGACTCGGCTTCGGATTTTTTCATCTCCTGCACGTTGCTGGAGATGGTACGACAGCTCGGCGTCGTATGATAGCTGCGTGCCGCGAGGGTATAGTAGACGGTCGGCATGGTGAGGTTCGGGCGGCAGGTGGCACAGGGGCTGTACTTTCCACCGAATTTGTTCCGGAGCGTTCGCATGTCTTCACCCCGGGCCTCCAGGATGTCATGGGTGAGATAGGAGCAGGCCCGTGTGGTATGGTAGACATCGGTATCGCGGGTACTGACATAGACGATGGGATCGTCTTCCGTCTCCCCGCCGTTATTTTCCATCCAGCGGTTGCCCTTCGCGCCGATCCAGGCACGGCGGCTGACGACGACCTGCTGCGACAGATGATCGAGTCCGAGTACCGAAAACGGCAGAACCGCGTCGTAGTTTGCGATATAGCGGACGGTATCCTTCGTGATTTCGGAATCGGAGAAGAGATCGATGTTCTGCATGCCGGGCTGGGCGATCTGATGCCCGAGGGCGAGGGCGGTGAGCACGGTCTCCCCGCTGTTCAGGAGATCCTGATCGAGGGTGAGACTGCCATCCTTCGCGCGGTAGTACTCGACATATTTCTGCTTCGCCATCTGGCGTGCATTCTCATGCATCTCGAGGGATGCATTTCGCTGATGGTTCAGGATCAGCATGGGCACCATGAGGACGACGCTCGCGAGGATCACGAGGGTCAGGGCGAGCGCGGCCTCCACGGTGAAGGAGGAGCGGCATGGTGTCAGAAGAAGTGTATTCAGTTTTTTCTTGTATTCCGATGCCCGGTGATGGTACCTGGAGTGTGACTTGTGCCGGGGCAGGGTACTTCGTTCCTGTTTCATGCGTTTCCTCAGATGAGATGTATGTGATTCGCTGCAGCACAGCGGAATCATCCATGGGTGTGTCAGAGGTCAATGTTTCAGCATCTGGTGTACGGCGCATACCGGCGGCCTTCTGTCGCACGATATGTCGCAGAAGACCGCTTACTGCGTGTCGTTCCGATACTTGTAGTAGCTGCTGATCTCCATCGAGTAGTCGATGGATGGTACCGTATCGGCGACCATCTGCAGGATACCGGTGTTGTACATGACGTGCCGCGTGTCCGGACGGACCGTGGCTTCGAGTGCATAGAGACATTCATCGATGGCGAAGCCGGTTTCCGGATCCTTTCCGATCTGCCGGATATTTTTCTCAATCCGGCTCAGCATCCGCTGGTTGATCTCTGCCTGGTCGAGAAGGCCTTCGCCGAGCAGAAACGCCCGAAGATAATCCCGATAGGAAAGTCCCTTCTTACGGGTATCCGCGCTCGCAGACGGGTGCTCTCCGAAACGGAGAAGACCGGAGATGTCGACGGACCAGCTGCTGTGATCATGAAAGAGCGGCACACGTCCGGCAGACAGCAGGGTCTTTACATCCTGAATCGCCTGAACCAGTGCCCAGATGCCGAGGACGAAAAAGGTGAAGACGGAAATCAGCGCCGGGTTTCCCGTAGCAACGAGAAAGGACGTGACGAAGAGCCGGGCTTCGTTCCGCTTTTCCGGACTCGAGTAGAGATAGATCAGATTCATACCTTCCCGGAGTGCGACGAGCTTCGTGACATATTCCGAGAGATTCTCGTAGTCGCTGCTTTCGCCGCCGAGCAGATACTCGAGCTCGAGCGCCTGCGCACCACTCGGTGGTAGCTGTTCCTTCGGAGTTTCGCCCGGATGGTAGTAGTGAAAGAACTTCAGTGCATACTCGCCGAGGATGGCGACCTCCACCGGATGAGCCGTGGAATCCGCCGGGAATGCCGGTGAGCGGTCATGAATGGCCGTGTTCGACGGAAGAGCAGCACCGTCCGGCAGCACCAGCGAGAGCAGATTTCCCTGCAGCAGATCACTGATCTGATCGAGCAGGGCCTTGTTTTTTGCATTGATCCTCGACAGCTCGCCACCATAGTGAATCAGTGAAAAGCTGTGCCAGTCCGCGGCGGCAGTGCGGTAGAAGCGCCGTATCTCATAGGAAAAGTCCGGCTCGTCCTCCTCGTCGTCATCCCATGCATCCGAGATGGCATCCGCCAGCCACTCCTCGAAGTCATCGACATCCTGCTCGACGCGATCCGCTTCCGCGATGAGCGCATCCGCCTTCGCCGGCATCGCTTCGATCTCTGCGCGGACCTCACCACTTCCGGAAACATAGTTTTCATATTCGGAGATTTCCGCCTCGATTGCCTGTCGTCCCTCCTCGGAGAGTGAAGCAGCGCGGGTGTCAAAGTCCGCGCGAAGTGCAGCGACCTTTTCCGCGAGCTGGTCGGCTGCCTTCGTATAACGGCTGACTGCATGCTGAAGCTAAGTGAGTGCGCGGGTGAAGGAGTATTTTGCAGAGTAGAAGTCGTACGGATCCTCACGCCGGAGTGCGTTCCAGGCCTCCTGGTGGGCGGCTTCCGCACTGCGCGTGGCGGCATCCACCTGAGTGATGGCATCCTCGACGGCCTTCAGGTCCTTCGTATCGAGCTGATAGCTCCGCTGCAGCTCCCGTATTTCCTTCGACTCATCTGCACGTCGGAACACCTTTTCCAGCTCCTCTACGACCTCCTGCTCCTGAAAGTCACTGCCCGCGAAGCTGATCAGCGAATCCAGAAGTCCATATTTCATATACTCCAGCACCTCCTCTTCGAAGCTGATCCCCTCGGTGACATGCACATGCTCCAGGAAGGAGACACTGTCCTCCCGAATGCTGCCCGGGAAGAGGTCCCGGGCGCTGAGGTAGGGTTTCATGAAGTCATAGAACTCCTCCGAGAGGTCCTCGTCCGTCCGGTACTGCAGTCCGAAGATCCGGTAGTTTTCCCAGAGCGGGCGATGAAACTGTGAGAAGAGTGACTCCATGGAGCTGTCCACCGCCGTCTGCCAGAACAGGCGCTCCGAGACGGTGCGGCAGGACTCCACGATGGTGAGCAGCAGCGCAGCGATCATCGCGAAGCTAAGTGCGAGAAACACGGTGACCGAGCCCTGCGTGCGCTGAGCTGCGAGCTCTGCCGTCGCCGTGCGGCGACGTTCTGCGTTTGTGTGTGCAGGGCCTCGTGTCATGCGCTGCTTCATCAGTACACGCTGCTCGCGGAGCTCTCGATCTGATCGAAGATGTCATTGAGAAGCGCTTTGATACGATCCTTAAAGATCAGGACGAGCGCGATCAGCACGACGAGGATCAGTACGAGCTCGATGGTACCGATGCCGGAATCATCCTGGAGCAGTGTGCGCAGGCGTTTCCGGCAGGCCGTGATGAACAGCATCCATGCAAACAGGAACTGATCATACAGTCGGTGCAGGACACCGAAGACCGTGTCGAGCATCGCGTGCGGCAGCAGCATGCCGGAAGCAGTTGGGAACATAGTGAAGCTTGTTGTCATGGTTTTTCCTCCTGAGGCTTCGCCTCGTGTGGGGCGTAGCATCCTTTCGGAACATATACCGGGGCAGGATGCCACGCAGATTAAAAGTGTACATGTGATAAAACGTAAGCGTTTAGCGGTAGTTCCTCACCCGAGAGCACTCATGGCCGGCACGATGACGATGATCATCACGATGCCGAGCATGATAAACAGCGGAAGCAGCAGCTTCGTGCCGGCCTCCTCGCCGAGGCGCCGGGCCGTCGTTTTCCGCTGCTCGAAGGCGTCCTCCATCTCAAGCTCCAGCATGGCGCGAAGATTCCGTGCACCGTTCATACGGTTCTGCTCGATGAGACTGACGAGCTTCGTATATGGCTTCAGGTTCACCCGCCGTCCGAACGAAAGATAGATCTCCGATTCCGGCATGTTGCGCCGGAACTGGATGACCATCGTGCGGAGCTCCTGGTAGAGCGGTCGGTCCTCCTTGATGCCGCGTGCGATGAGCGCGTCGAAGTGCTGTGAGATGGTTTCCAGGGCATTGCGGACCGTGAGACCGGCACCGATGTAGACCATGAGCTTCGATACCAGCTCGGAATAGTCCAGCATCAGGAGTGTCTCCCGCTGCTTCTTTTCCGTCCGGCGTGCCTGCCCCTGGCGCATATAGATGGCCATGGCGGCGATGACGCCGAGCAGCGGAAGCAGAAGATAGCTCCGGTCCTCGTGCTCACTGTAGTAGATGCGCTGTCCGTCGATTTCCGTCGGCAGGGAGAGCATATTCTCGCCGAGACTGCCCTCGTCCTCCGTGGTGATGGCCTGCTGCAGCTGAAGCAGCAGGGACTCATAGCGGGACAGCGCCCGTGGGACGATACCGACATAGATACGGTACGGTGCCGAGTGATACTGCGTTTTCAGATACTTCGTCTCTCCGTCGGTACTCGTCGGCACGATATCCGTACTCATGATGAGGGACAAATAGCCGGTCACCACGGTGCCAGGTGGCAACGTTTCGTTATGCAGCGTGCCGTCGCTGTCCATCAGGTGACGGTACTTCCGGTAGTAGGCCCGCGCGGCTTCCCTCTGCTCGGCCATGGCGATCGCCGTGGCGTCCGCATCTTCGGTCACTGCCTCGCCTTCGGCCAATGCTTCTGCCGGCGCATCGTCGCCCAGCGGCATCTCGCCTTCGCCCGTTGCCTCCGCCGGAGCATCCTCATCCTGCGGCACGGAACCGGCGGCGAGCGCCGGATCGAGCTCCGGGTAGAAGTCCCAGGAGAGCTGCACGCCGTACTTCGGAAGCTTCGTCATGAGACGGAGATCGTGCTGGAGGTTTGCGAAGCTTTCGCCCTCCGCGACCACGAGCTCCTCGAGCTGGTCATAGATCTCACGGAAGACAGCATCCGCCTCCTCCTCGGTGTAGCGCTTCGGACTGACCGTGATATCGAGCGGAACCGATGTACCCTCCGTGAGTCCGGAGACCTCCAGGGTGATGTACTGCTTCTGTCCGCCATACCCGCTTCGCGGAAGGCGGAAGCCCTCCTTCAGCGTGCCGTCCTGAAGTCCCAGAAAAAATATCAGGATCGTCAGGAGCAGGGAGGCACTGATACAGAGCAGCATCTGCTTACGAATCTCGACAGGGGTCGCCTGTGCCTGCTGCCGAAGCTTCTGTAGAAATGGCCGCAGCGTCTTCTCCAGTGCGCGGCGCAGAGAATGTCGTGTCCGCATCGCTACACCTCGATGTCCATGATGCGCCCGGCGAGCCAGACGGAGAGAACATACAGCAGGAGACAGAGCGTCATGGTGATGCGACCGAGCACCGTTGTGTACAGGGTTCGGAAAAACTCCGGCGAGCTGAAGTTCATATACAGGATGATGAGAAACGGGACGAGATTCATGACCCGCTGCTCATAGCGCTTGGCGGCGTTCATCGTGAGGATTTCCTCGGAGATCTGCACCTTGTCACGGATGACCGAAGCCGTGTGGGCGATAATCTTCACGAGCTGACCGCCGTTTTTCTTTGCAACCGCGAAGACCTCGGCGAAGTTCGCGACGTCCTCGAGACCGGAACGGTAGGCGAAGTCTGCGAGCAGCACCTCGACCGGCGTATGCAGGCTCATACCGTGCACGATCTGCTCGAACTCCCGCACGATCATCGCGTCCGGGGAAAAGAGATGCGCGAGCTCGCCGATGGAGGCCCGGAAGGCATTTTCTGTGGAATAGCCGGCACTTAAAAAAGAGGAAAGGATCGCAAGGGATTCCTTGAACTCCGTCAGCAGCTGCTGTCGCCGCTTCTCGCAGAGCGCCTTCCGACAGGTGAAGGGATACAGCAGGCAGAGCGGCAGTGTGACGAGCAGCACGCGGCGGCTCTGGTAAAAGGTATAGGCGACCAGCATATCCGCGAGCAGCGCCGTGATGAAGAGGCGGAGATACTCGAGGGGCGTCAGGATATACTCGTTATAATCGATCGAGGAGCTTCTGTCGGGACGTGAGATCCGCAAGCTTTTCAAGCTTCTGACCATCGAATTTATACAGTGGCTTAAGTTTGATTTCGTCATGTTCAATGCCGATCACCTCCGATATTTCCAGTACCCGTCGTTTGTGGTCACGGGTACGTCCTAAGTGAACGATGATGTCGAGCGCCGACTCGATCATGCTGCGGATCGCCGGCAGCGGAAGCTCCGCGCCCTGCAGCACCATGGTCTGCAGACGGCGAAGCATATCCTGGGCGGAGTTCGCATGGCCGGTGGACAGACTGCCGTCGTGTCCTGTATTCATCGCGTTCAGCATGTCGAGCGAGTCCTTCCCTCGCACCTCGCCGACGATGATGCGGTCCGGCGACATACGGAGGGACGCCTTGATCAGGTTCTGCATGCTGATCTCACCTTCGCCCTCTGCGTTTGCGTTTCGTGTTTCGAGGGAGACGAGGTTCGGTACGTTCCGGATCTGGAGCTCGGCGGAGTCCTCGATCGTGATGACCCGTTCATCCGACGGGATATACTGACTAAGCGCATTTAAAAAGGTGGTCTTTCCGGAGTTGGTACCACCGGAAATGAAGATGTTATACCGTGCCTTTACGAGTGAAATCAGAAAGTCGGCGGCTTCCTGTGTCAGAGAGTCGTAGAGGATCAGTTTTTCGAGGGTGATCGGCTCCGGAAACTTTCGGATGGTGACCGTCGGCCCCTTCAGCGCGATCGGCGGCAGGACGACATGAACACGCGAGCCATCCTCGAGACGGGCATCGACGATCGGCGTACTGGTATTGACCACGCGGTTGATGCGACTGACGATGCTCTGAATCAGCTCCTCGAGCTGCGCCCGGGACTCGAAGCTTCGGTTCCAGCGCTGCATGTGTCCGCTGCGCTCGATGAAGATCTCCTGCTCCGAGTTGATCATGATTTCCGTGACATCGGCGTTATCGAGGACCTCGGACAGCACATCGAGACGACGGAAGCTGTTGAAGACAGCATCGCGCAGATAGAGCTTGTCCCGGAGGCAGAGCTCCGGATGGGCGAAGAGGAGCTCGTCGATGCGGTCATACAGCTCCGCATCGCTGAAGCTCCGCTGCTCCTCGAGTCCGGCGAGCAGCTGCTGCTTCAGTTCCTTCTTTAATTCAGTCTGATCCATGATCATATTCATGCGGTATATTTCCTTTTGCCTGATAGAGTTGTGATGCCTGCTCCCTTTTTCATATGGTTTGAGAGCTGTGTTCTGACTGCTCTCCATGTATATTCGCATGGTACTGCGATACTCATGCATTCGAACGGACTGCACTTCGCGGCTCGGCATCGTAGAGGTAGTTCCGTATGACCGCCGCGGTAAATTCGGACAGTCGCTCCGAGGCCGCTGCTTCGGAGTATCCATGCTGCTCCAGCGGTACGATGAGCTTCACGATGCGGTCGAGTACGGCGCGATGCGGAGAGCCGGAGAGATAATGCTCCAGGGCGGACAGCTTACGGTAGTGCGCAGGCTGGTCGGTGACCGGCATGAAGATCCAGTCGGCCTGCGGGAGGATGCCCTCCACGCGGCTCAGGATGCTGTCGGTGTCGAGGACGATGGCATCGTAGTCGACCGATGCACGCAGGGTCTGGATAAACTGTGGAAGCTCCGTGTCCCGCAGCGTCGCTATATCCTCCGGTGAGCGGACCGGCGGGATGAAGTCCATACCGTCGGCACTCGAGATCATCGTGCGCAGTCGCTCGGCATCAAGCCGCTCCTTCTTGTAGAAGTAGAGCGCATCACTGAGGGAGCCGCCTCCGCTCTGCATCGACGCATCGGCTCGTGCCGATACCTCCTCGAGACTGATGTAGAGTGCCCGCATATCCTTCTGCAGCGTTTTCGTGAGACTCTCGGCGAAGCAGGTCTTCCCGGATCGCCCGATCGGACTGTATACGAGGTACAGCCTGGCGAGCCCCTGCCGATTCTTCGGCTCCGCCTTCTTCGAGAGCTGATAGCTCGAAACGAGCTCATGCAGAATCTTCTCCCCGGACTGATACTTATAGATTTTGTGTGGTGCATCCGGACGAGCACCGGCGAGTGTCTGCTTCTCACCCAGCGGCTCCTCCGTAAGCTCGACACGGGTATGCACCGGGAGCTTCTCGAGCTCTTCTTCCCCGGCTGCCTCCGCATCACTCAGCAGCAGATCGATGTCGTTCTGGTGTGCGAAACGCTGCAGCTCCGTCACGGTCTGAAAGGTATAAACGGTAAACGGACACTCCGTCCGCGAAGACGCATACTTCAAAAAACGTTCACAGTAGCTGGGATCCTGTTCCAGCAGTGCGAGAATCTGATTCATAGACGCCCCTTTCCATACAAATTAATTATTTTTCTGAAGTTACAGTTCAGGCAGGCCACCCTTCCGGGTTCCTTTAGCTGAACATTTTTTAGAGTATCTCCCGTCTCGTCGGCTCAGGGTTCAGGGGTAGGGAAATGAATCGTACTACACGGGAGAGAAGATCAGTCTCGGAATCGCACCGAGAAGCAGAGGGAGGGCCAGAGGTAAGGTCGGAAGCATGGGCCGCTCCCGAAGCCTCCACCTGCCGGAATCTGTTCTGATCCATAGAAGATACATCAGTGCCAGGACGAGCCCCGGCAGCAGAAGCCGACATCCGGCGTCGACACCGCACCATGCGATGAGTAGTGCCATCAGCCGCGCGTCCCCGCCACCCGCATGGGTCAGCGAGGTCAGGATACGAAACATGACGAGTGAAAGAACGTAACGAAGAAGATAGAGAATGCCCCCTCCGCCGGAGAAGAAAAAGCACGTCGGCAGCGAGAGGACGCCCCTGCATGAAAGGGAATAACCAAAACATAAATAGGTGTAGATCAGCGCATGGGGGATGCGCCGTTCTCGTAAATCATAGCCCGCAGCGATGGTCAGACACTGCAGGAGGATAAGCTGAGATACTGTCATGTGGCCTCCGCGTTTGGTATAGCCAGAGTATAGAGGAGACCCACCGAATCGCCTATAGTCGTTAAGTGGACTATAGTCCCAGAACAGACTAGATGCCCCGCGCATGGAGCTGAGAAAAATGCAAGTGAAGCACAGGACAGGAGGGTGAAATCGAGAAACCGAAATGAACGAAAAGACAGAATTCCGTAATGCCTGGATGATATTCACAAAACGTCTGATTTTTTTGCAGCATATTGTACGGATGGGAACAGTTCAGGCAAGGACCCGGAGGGGCGGCAACGGAGGCCATACGTAGAGACCGTGTGAAATCAAGCCGCTTAGGGTCCCCGACTTAGAGTTTTCCGGTCTCGCAGTACTGTGCTTCGGTTGTCGGCCCTCCGGGTTCCTGTCCCCATCTAGTCGAAATCCCACGAGTATGCTAGAATACTGTCGTGTTTTTAAGAAAGGCAAAGCTATGAATATCATTTTACTATCCGGTGGCTCCGGCAAGCGCCTCTGGCCACTTTCCAACGATATCCGCTCCAAGCAGTTTATCAAGCTCTTCAAGCGCCCGGACGGAAGCTATGAATCGATGATCGAGCGCGTCTACCGCCAGATCCGCACCGTGGACCCGGAGGCTCGTGTCACCATCGCGACCTCCCGCACCCAGGTGTCCTCCATCCTGAACCTGCTCGGCACCGATGTGAACATCTCCGTCGAGCCGACGAGACGAGACACCTTCCCAGCGATCGCGCTCGCGAGTGCCTATCTGCACGAAAAGTGTAACGTCCCGGCGGACGAATCCGTCGTGGTCTGTCCGGTGGACCCGTACGTGAACGACGACTATTTCCATGCGTTGAAAGCGCTCTCCGAGCAGGCGGATAAAGGCGAAGCAAACCTCGTCCTGATGGGCATCCAGCCGACCTATCCATCGGAGAAGTACGGTTACATCATCCCGGAAACGAAGGCCCCGGTGTCGACCGTTCGCACCTTCAAGGAGAAGCCGGATGAGGCAACCGCCCGCGAGTACCTGAAGCAGGGTGCCCTCTGGAACGGCGGCGTCTTCGCCTATAAGCTCGGCTACGTGCTGGACCGTGCCCGCACCCTCCTCAACACCAGCGACTATCAGACCCTCTTCGACCATTACGCTGAGCTCCGCAAAATTAGCTTCGACTATGCCGTCGTCGAGCATGAAGAGAAGATCCAGGTGATGTGCTTCCACGGCGAGTGGAAGGACCTCGGCACCTGGAACACCCTGACCGAAGAGATGTCCGAGCCGGTCATCGGCCATGGCATCCTCGGCGAGCACTGCGAGGACGTCCACATCGTGAACGAGCTGAGCGTGCCGATCCTCGCGATGGGCCTCGAGCATGCGGTGATCTCTGCGAGCCCGCAGGGCATCCTCGTCAGTAACCTCGAAGCCAGCGCCCGCATCAAGCCATACGTGGACCAGCTCCCGGACCAGATCATGTTCGCCCGCAAATCCTGGGGCGACTTCCGCATCCTCGACGTCTCTCAGGGCTCGATGACCGTGAAAATCGCGATGCGTCCGGGTGCCCACATGAGCTATCACGCGCATCACGCCCGCAACGAAATCTGGACCGTCCTGGACGGCCGTGGCACCGCCATCGTCGATGGCGAGGCCCGCAGCGTATGCGCCGGCGACGTGATCTCGATTCCGTGCGGCGCGAAGCACACGATGCGTGCAGACCCGGAGACCCCGCTGACCCTTATGGAGATGCAGCTCGGCGAGGACATCGCCGTCGCCGACAAGACGAAGTTCGATATGCCGGCAGAGAAGGAGTAACGATGAATTACAGGAAGGAATATACGCGCTGGTGCGCGCTTGCGAAGGGACTGGATGCCGATGTCGAGCAGGAGCTCGCAGCGATCCAGGGAGAGGAAGAGAAGATTCAGGACGCGTTCTACCGTGACCTCGCCTTCGGTACGGGCGGTCTCCGCGGCGTGATCGGCGCCGGCACGAACCGCATGAATGTGTATACGGTAGCGAAGGCCTCGCAGGGTCTCGCAAACTATGTGCGGAAGCACTTCGCAGCCGCTGACCGCCGCATCGCAGTTTCCCGCGACAGCCGTATCAAGTCGGACCTCTTCGCCGAGACCGCGGCTCGCGTCTTCGCAGCGAACGGTATTGACGTCTACATGTATGAGGACATCATGCCGACCCCGTGCTTAAGCTTCGCGACCCGTGCGCTTCACTGCGCCGCCGGCATCATGCTGACCGCATCCCACAACCCGGCGAAGTACAACGGCTACAAGGTCTATGGTGCCGATGGCTGCCAGATCACGACCGAGGCCGCCGCCGAGATCCTCGCGGAAATCGAGGCACTCGACCTCTTCACGGACATCCGCATGACCGACTTTGAGATCGCCGGCACGCGCGACACGGCGGAGTCCAATGTCTCCACCATCGAGCACGTCACCACCCCGGTCACGCTGGATACCGTCACGGCCGACGCGACATCGACAGAAAATGAAGCTGCGTCATCACACAGCGCGACCGGTGCGTCGGACATGGATGCGCCTGCGACTGGCCGTATCTTCTGGATCGGCGAAGCCGTCTATACCGATTTCGTGGAAAATGTCAAGAAGCAGTCCGTACTTGGTCCGGATGACAGCATTGACCGAAACGTAGCGATCGTTTACTCGCCGCTGAACGGCACCGGCCGCGCACCGGTGACCCGGACCCTCCGGGAGTGCGGCTACACGAACATTACGCTCGTGAAGGAACAGGAGATGCCGGACGGCCACTTCCCGACCTGCCCGTATCCGAATCCGGAGATCAAGGAAGCGATGGCGCTCGGCATGGACTATGCGGAGCGCGTACAGGCAGACCTCCTGCTCGCGACCGACCCGGACTGCGATCGTGTCGGCATCGCCGTACGAAGAGCAGACGGAAGCTATCAGCTTCTGAGCGGCAACGAGACCGGCATCCTGCTGCTGGACTACATCCTCGCGCAGCGGACGAAGCACGGAACGCTGCCGAAGGATCCGGTGATGGTGAAGACCATCGTGACCATGGACCTCGGCGAGCGCATCGCCGCGCACTATGGCGTCGAAACCGTCAATGTCCTGACCGGCTTCAAGTTCATCGGTGAGCAGATCGGCCGGCTCGAGAAGGAGGGCCATCCGGAGCGCTATGTCTTCGGCTTCGAGGAGAGCTACGGCTACCTCACCGGCAGCTATGTCCGTGATAAGGATGCCGTCGATGGTGCCCTCATAATCTGCGAGATGTTCAGCTTCTATAAGACGCAGGGCGTCAGCCTCCTCGACCGCCTGCAGGCGCTCTATGCGGAGTACGGCTACTGCCTGAACACCCTCCACAGCTTCACCTTCGAGGGTTCGGCCGGCTTCGAGAAGATGCAGAAGATCATGCAGCGCTTCCGCACCGAGGCGCCGACCGCCTTCGCCGGAAAAAAGGTAGAGAAGGTCCTCGATTACCTGCCGGGTCTTGACGGACTTCCGAAGTCGGATGTCCTCAAGTACCTGCTGAGCGACCACTGTTCCGTCGTGGTACGCCCGTCCGGCACCGAACCGAAGCTGAAGATCTATATCTCCATCAGTGCAGAGAACCAGCAGGCAGCGGAAGCATGTGAAGCCGCCATCGCCGTCGAGCTTGCCAATCGGATGAAGTGATGGGATATACAGACAAAAAAGAGCCCCGGAGGACTGTGTGCTTCTGCTACTGATATGCTACCCCTAAGTAGGACATTGAAAAATGAAACCTACTTGGGGGTATT
>ERZ1034980.342-NODE-342-length-36853-cov-17.220827_pt1 | contig 36853 bp, 31 predicted proteins | sample MGYA00520622_ERZ1034980 | MGnify/ENA primary metagenome ERZ1034980 (study PRJEB33766, sample SAMN09781791) | gut metagenome | biome: gut microbiome | host: Homo sapiens | place: Madagascar | study: EMG produced TPA metagenomics assembly of the PRJNA485056 data...
CCACCCGGAGCGCTACCGCGCCATCCAGCAGAACACGGAGATTGCCCGCAACCTCTTGAGGATGGGATGCAAGCTCCAGGCATCGGCGGACTTCATCGCCGGCGGCCGCATGGGGAGGGAGAAGAAGCCCGCCCAGAAAATGTTCGACCAGCTGCTCTATCGCTACATAGCCAGCGACGCCCACAAGCCCGAGCACTACGCCCTGCTTGCCAAGGCCGTGGCGGAGTACCCCACGAGGGGAGCCCACATGCGCGTCTAGCGCGTGCGCGGGCAGGTTCCCTTGGACTCACTTGGTCCCAGAGGACGGAGCGAGCCCAAGGGAGAAGGCCCACGCCAACTCCAAACATATCTTGCTCCGAGGTGGACCGTGTCTGGTGCAGGACGCCTGAGGTGCCAGGAGGACGAATAGGTCTCTTATCCGGTGATGAAGCCTTGGGCGAAGCTCTAGGCATTTGGGGAGAAGCGCTCATGGCTACATCAAAGGTCACATGGTATGTCGTACAGGTCCAGACGGGGCGCGAGCGTGCCATGTGCGAGCTCATAGAGCGCGTGGCGCCGAAGTGCTTGGTGGGGGAGTGCTTTACCCCCAGGTACCAGACCCAGAAGAAGTTCGATGGAGAGTGGCGGGACGTGGAGCAGCTGCTCCTTCCCGGCTACGTGATCGTGGACACTGGCCAGCCGGAGCTCCTCATGCAGACGCTCCGTAAGATCCCGGACTTCACGCGCCTGCTCACCATGGGAGAGACCTTCGCACCCCTGGAAGAACGCGATGTGGAGTGGCTAGGAACCTTCACCCAGAAGGGGAGAAGGACCATCCCTATGTCCATGGGAGTCATGGAGGGTGACCGAGTTGTGGTCACCGAGGGACCCCTCGTCGGGCGAGAAGCGCTCATCAAACGCGTCAACCGCCACAAAAGCCTCGCCATCTTGGAGCTCCAGATATGTGGCAGAACCGTCACGATAAAGGTTGGTCTTGGAATTGTTGGAAAGTCGGGCACAGGCAAAGACTCTTGACCTGGACCTAGAGGCGCAGGCTGCGGCCGAGCGCCTGAGGACGGGGCGTTGGGCGTACCGCTTCATCAAGCGCGCCTTTGACGTCCTCTTTAGTGCCTTCGTGCTGGTTGGCTTTAGCTGGCTCTTCTTCATCGTTGCCGTTGCCATCAAGATCGACGACCCCAAGGGACCGGTCTTCTTTGCGCAAGAGCGCGTGGGCCGCGACGGAAAGACCTTCCGCATGTATAAGTTCCGCTCCATGTGCGCAGACGCAGAGCAGAGGCTCGCGGAGCTCCAGGACCTCAACGAGAAGGACGGCCCTGTCTTCAAGATTGCCAACGATCCGCGCATCACTCGCGTTGGCCGTGTGATTCGCAAGCTCAGCATCGACGAGCTGCCTCAGTTCATCAACGTTCTCGTTGGCGATATGTCCGTCGTTGGCCCCAGGCCGCCCCTTCCCAAGGAAGTCGAGAAGTATACGCAACGTCAGGCTCAGCGTCTCTCCATCCGTGGCGGCCTTACCTGCTACTGGCAGACCCGCCGCAACCGTGACTCCATCAGCTTTGACGAGTGGGTCGACCTTGACCTGCTTTACATCAAACAATGCAGCGTCTGGGCGGATGCGAAGCTCATCGTTCAGACGGTTGGCGTAGTTCTGACGGCACAGGGGAGCTGATTATGGACAAGCCGATCCGCATCCTCGAGGTCGTGAACGTCATGGATCGCGCCGGCCTCGAGACGATGCTCATGAACCATTACCGCCACATCGACCGCGATGCCGTTCAGTTTGACTTCCTTACGCACCGGTCTGTGGCCGGGGCATATGACGAGGAGATTCTCGACCTCGGTGGCCAAGTTTTCAGGGCGCCGCGTCTCTATCCGCAGAACTGCCTGGCTTATCGCCGGTACATGCGGGCGTTCTTCGCCGAGCACGATTACCCCGTCGTCCACTCGCACATTGATGCCATGTCGGCGTTTCCTCTTGCAATGGCTCGGTCATGCGGAGTCACTGTGAGAGTGGCACACTCTCACAGTGACTCGGTGGACCACGATTTCAAGTACCCCATCAAGCAGGTTGCCCGCAGACGCCTGCCCGCTATCGCCACGCACTACTGGGCCTGCAGCGAGGCTGCGGGCGCCTTCCTCTTTGGCAAGAGGAACAGGGATAAGGTCCACGTTGTGAAGAATGCGATCGACCTCGAGGGTTTCTGCTTCGATCCGTTGACCCGGGCCTCTGTTCGCCGCGAGCTCGGCGTGGGCGAGGGGCAGCTCCTTCTCGGGCACGTCGGCCGCTTTTGCGCCGTGAAGAACCACGCCTTCCTCGTCGACCTTCTGGTTGAGCTCCTGCGCGATGGCATGGACGCTGTGCTGGCGATGGTCGGGGGCGGCGAGCTGAGGGATGATATTGAGAATAAGGTCGCTTCTCTTGGTTTGGCTGGCAGGGTGCGGTTCCTTGGGATCCGCGATGACGTCCCCAGCCTCATGCAGGCCTTCGACGTCCTCGTCTTCCCGAGCCTCCACGAGGGCATACCCCTCACGCTCATTGAGGCCCAGGCGTCCGGGCTTCCAGTGCTCGCTTCGGACAAGGTGTCTCTGGAGTCCCTCGTCGCCCCTAATACGGTACAGTTGTCGCTCGACTCTTCCCTAGGCGATTGGGTGGCCAAGGTTCACTCCCTCGCCGAAGGCGGTCGCTGCTCCGACCCGATTCCCCTGCTCACCGACGCGGGGTACGAGATCGGCTCGAGTGTGAGGGGCCTCCAGGAGGCGTACCTCTCGCTATACGAGGGGGCGGTGGGCCGATGAAGGTCGCCGTCATTGGGCACAAACAGATACCCGGCCGCTCCGGAGGGGTCGAGGTGGTGGTCGAGGAGCTCGCGACCCGCATCGCCGCAATGGGTTTTGACGTGACTGCATACAACCGTAAAGTGAGGGGGAGCAAGAGCCCCGTATATTACAAGGGAGTGAGGCTCGTCGACGTTCCGACCCCGGACAACAAGAAGCTCAACGCCGTCGTCTACAGCTACCTCGCCACTGCCTGTGCAATCGCGTGGGGAGCGGACGTCATCCATTACCACGCCCTTGGCCCCGCGGCCTCCCTCTGGCTCGCCAAGCTCTTTGGCAAGAAGACGGTCGTGACCGTCCATGGTCTCAACTACAAGACCCCCAAGTGGAAGGGCTTCGGCGCCAAGTACATCAAGTTCGGCGAAAGACTCTCCATGCGCCGCGCCGACGAGGTCATCGTGCTCTCGAAGGCGATTCAGTCGTACTACGAGAAGGAGTACGGGAGGACTTGCCGCCTCGTGCCCAATGGTCTCGACATGCCCGATCAGGTCGATGATGACTCCATCCTTGATCGGCTTGGTCTCCGGGGGAAGGACTACCTCTTCTGTGTGTCGAGACTAGTCCCCGGCAAGGGCCTGGAAACTCTCGTCGAAGCCTATAAGAAGGTCGATACGAAGGTCCAGCTTGTCATCGCGGGGGACAGCGACCACGTCGAGGACTTCAAGCGTGCGCTGAAGGAGTCGGCAGCGGGCGACGAGCGCATTAGGTTCATCGGCTTTACCGATAAGCCTGATCTTTGCGCGCTTTACGCGAATGCCCGACTGTTCGTCTTTCCCAGCGAGGCCGAGGGCATGCCCATGAGTCTCCTTGAGGCCATGTGGTTCGACTGCCCGTGCTTGGTCAGCGACATCCCCGAGAACACTGAGGTGCTTGAGGGCAACGGCTGCATGTTTCATGTCGGGGACGTTGATGACCTAACAGCGAAGCTGCTTGAGCTTACGTCCGTATTCCCGAAGCGCCGTGATACCCGCGAGATTATTGCCGCTTCTCACGATTGGGACACCGTTGCGGATGCGACGGCTGGCATTTATGAAGAGGTGCTGGTAGATGCAGAAAGATGATGATTTGAATACTGATTCCGACATAGCCATCACTGTAGTCATCCCCTGTTACAACGTTGAGAAATACCTGCGCGAATGTTTTGGGAGTCTCAATCTCGATAGACATCCGGAAGTGGATGTCGTGCTCGTCGATGACGGATCGACGGACAGTACACCTGCCATTTGCGATGAGTTGGCGGCCGTGCATACGCGCTTGACGGTGATCCACCGTGAGAACGGTGGATCACCGTCTGCGCGTAACGCAGGGGTGTTGCGCGCAGACGGTAATTGGATCTGGTTCGTCGATTCGGACGACATCGTTGCTCCGTATGCCCTGGATGTCATGCTTGCGGCATGCCGTTGCTCTAAAGCTGACGCCATTCAGTTCGAATTGCTCAAATTCCAGGATGGCACCGTGCCAAATTGGCCCGGAAGCTGTAATTCTGATTTGTGCCACCTCACCGCTCTGGAGTTCAGGAAAGAACTTCACTCCGAGAGACGGCAACACTACGCCAGCTCTTTCTTGTTTCGCAACAAAGAGCTGTGGGGCGAATCAAAGAAGACTCATGGCCTGTTTGCAGAGGAATATTCGTTGTACGAAGATGCCGTTTCTGTCGAGCGTTTTCTCGTCTCGGCTCGGTCGGTGGACGTACTGAGTTCTCAGCTGTATGGGTACAGACAGGTCTCCTCGTCCATGTCGCACAGGTGCTGCGACGAGTCCGCCGAAAGTGGTCTCAGGGCAGTCCGTGAGATAACGGGGATGTCTAACGAAGGGGAGAATCCCGAGCCTCGTATTCGCATGGAGATAAGTCTGCTGTTTACGGCTTATAGGATTGCCGAGCATGGATCGACGTTGAAGTCGGAGATACGGCACGAAATCGAGGCCAGGGTCTCCTACGTTGGGCTGGCATCCCTGGGATGGGGCCGTTTCGTGCGTTACATCCTCCTGAGGTGTGGGGCGATGGACTTGATAATCGATTGGAGGTCGCGTGGCGACCGCGTTTAACCGCAAGGCGGAGAGGTTGAGTGAGGTTCAAATCCTACCGCTACTTGCTTCCGCGTTCTTTGTTCTTACGTTTGCGATCAAGGCATTTACCGACGGACCCTACGACAGGGGGCAGCTTTCCAGCACGATAGTCTACATGAAGTACGTCACTGCCCTCATGGCGTGCTTGTTCGCTCTGGCCTTTTCAATGAAGAAGGGTGAGAGCAGATTTGTGCATGAGTTCAACGAGCTCATGGTTATCGTGGCGGTATTCACGGCGGTTTCGGCTGCGATGCAGCTCGTTTCGGGGAAGTTCGCTGGCGGAACGTATATCGAACTTGTTAAGCTTGCGATGCCGATGATTCTGGCGTACTGCATGCTGAATGCGCTCGATAACGACCAAATTTTCAGCTGCATGGCAGCTGTGCTTGTCGTCTCTCTTTTGGGTTACGTGCTAGATTTGGCTGCTAGGGGTTCATCGCTTTCATCGATACTTCAAGCCGACTTCGCTGCGTCTGAATCCGATACTGAATCATCGGGTTTCTCTGAGATTTCACTGATGCTGTCTTTCTACTTCCTTTATGTGAAGAGGAGTGGGACGGCTTCCGTCGTCTCGACCCTGTTTTGCATTCTCTGCTTTAAGAGATTGGCTGTTCTTGTTGTTTCCGCTGCTTTCCTGGTCAGCCATTTCGCTCCGAAACTTATTACTGCCAAGCCTTCGCCCAGGCTTGTTACGGTCTGTAAAGTCGCGACCCTGGTTGCATGTGCCACATGGTGCTGGATTCTCCTACCGGGGCAGGAACGGTTGTTCATGTCGCTATTTGGCCAGACGCCCTTCGATTTCACGATGGGTAGGAGCATGAGCCTGAGATACCTCGTAGATTCGGGGTTCCAGAGTTACGGCTTCGGCTCTGCCAACGCTGTGATTAATGGCTTGTTCGGCGTTCCGTTCGAAATGGACCTGGCGAAGATAGCGATTGAGCTGACGCCGGCTGTCCTGGCGGTCTTTGTATGGCTGTTCTGGGATCTTGCTAAGGGTAGCGTCTGGGCGTTTGTTATCGTCGCCTACTTTATGCTCAACATGATTACCTCCGATTCTCTCACCTCCAACTTTGCCTTCACACTCGCCTATATGACCTTAGGTCTGGTCAGTTCGGGCCCAGCGGTCAAGAGCTCACGAACAGATGAGGAGGCGGGTCGTGAGGCTCCGACTAAATTGATTGCTAGGAGGTTTTCCTAATGCCTAAAAATATAAATGTGCCTTTGAAGCGTCCAGAGGGTCCGCTCCCTAGAATCTCCGTTGTTGTACCGGTCTACAACACGGAGCGATACCTGGACGAGTGCGTGCGGTCTATTCTCGACCAGGGCTATCCATCACTCGAGATCGTTCTTGTAGACGATGGCTCGACCGACTCGAGCGGCGCCACGTGCGATGCTTTTGCGGCCGACAACACCAACGTTGTCAAGGTCGTTCACAAGTCCAACGGTGGACTTCTTATGGCTAGACGCACGGGGTTTGCAGCGTCTTCGGGGGAGTACGTGATGAGCGTGGACTCTGACGACGCACTGCCCGCCGGCGCCCTCGATGCGGTTGCTGCAATGGCCTCGCAGACCAATGCCGATGTTTTGCGTTTTCGCTTCTCAAGGGACACAACGTTCCTCGCGTCCCCGGCGCCTGCTGAAGCGGACTTGTGTTGCTTTGGTCCCCCTGAGAAACCGGAGGTTCTGTCCAGGCTGTGCCGAGCGACGGACGGCTCTCAGAACCCTATGTGGTCAAAAGCCATCCGTCGCGAGTGCTTGGGGATCGACGTCGACTTTTCACGGTTTGCGGGCCTTTCTTTCGCAGAGGACTTTCTTCAAACACTCGTGGTATATGACCGAGCTGAGACGTTCTGCTTTGCGGACATTGCGCTCTATTACTACAGGCCGAGCTTGACGAGTATGACCAGGGAATACTCTCCAAACTTCTTTACTGATATCCTTCGCTGTATGGAGGAGGGGGAGCGCTACGCCAACGACTGGGAGTCACGCTATTCGTGTGGAGGTCTCGTCGCGGGTATCGAGGCTTGTAGGCTTGACTCTGCCGCGCAATATGCCGAGAGCCTTGCCTGCTCTCGCGATTCCGCTGCGCTCGATGGGCTGCGTGCGATGCCGATGATGGGCTGTGTGGCTAGCCGCGGGGAATCGTATTCCCTTCTCCGTAAGGACAGAAGGCTTGCGCTCTCCGCGCTGGTCGGTGGTAGATATTGGGAACTACGCACCTTGGCCGCTCTTCGTCGACTCAGACGCCTTGTTTCCGGTGCGCGCTCAGAATGAGGAAGCGCTCAAGATAAATTCCCGACGATTGGTAAATCTAAGTGTTGAACATCTTTTCCACCCGCGAGTCGGGCGGTTTCGGATCGAATCTGCTGTTCGCTGTTGCTGCCCAGGGCGTTGGACTCTTGTCGAGTATCCTCACGTCTCTGATTCTTCCCAAGCTCCTTGGGGTCGAGGACTATGCCTACTGGCAGTTATTCCTCCTCTATTCGTCGTATGCTGGGTTTGCGCTGTTGGGCCTGAACGATGGTATCTACCTGAGGCTGGGAGGTAGACACTATGACAAGCTCGATCATGGTGTCCTGAAGGGCCAGCAGCTGATAGTACTCTGTTCTCAAGTTGTAGTGGCAATTGTGTGCCTTGGCGTAGCGGTGGCGTCGGGCTCCGATCCGAATCGTACGGCCGTGTTCATCTTCGTTGTCGTTTTCGGCCTAGCCTCAAACATGACGCAATGCCTGCGCTATGTGTTCCAGTGCACTAACCTCACCAGGATATCCTCCCTCGCAGATTTGTCCTCGAAGGGGCTTTTTATCATCTGCATGGGCACGCTCTTTCTCGTCGATTTCGACTACTTCCTGCCTTTCGTAGCCTGTTACACGGCATGTCAGTTCCTGGCGTTCTGTTACGTTCTCATTTGTGCTCGCAGGGTAGTCTTCGCGCCCCTAAAGTTGCGAGGCACACTCGCAATCTGCGTTTCCGATATCAAATCGGGCATGAAAATCATGGTCGCATACTATGCTGATTCGCTGATTGTGGGCTTTACGCGCATGCTTACCGATGCACGGTTGGGCCTCGCCGTGTTTGGAAAGCTATCGCTGTCTTTCTCGCTTACGAACTTCTTTCTCACGTTCATCGGACAGGTCTCCATGGTTGCCTTCCCGGTGCTCAAGAGGCTCGACCCATTGCAGCAACGTGACAAGTATGCCTACATCAGGCGCGTGCTCCACATCATCTTGCCGGTCATCTACCTCGCCTATGTGCCCATACGCTATATTCTTGTGCTTTGGCTGCCTGACTATGCTGAGAGCTTCGTTTATCTCGCGCTTACAATGCCGCTGTGTATCTACAGTTGCAAGGCCAATCTGTTGTTCAATACCTACATGAAGATAGGTCGGCACGAGACGAGGCTCTGTCTCACCAACGTTGCCACGATGGTCTTTAATGGAGCCTTTTCCCTAGCCCTCATCGACGCTGTTGGCGTGGTAGGCGCTACGGTTGGCATTATCGTCTCGGTTGCTGTGAGGGATTGGCTGTTCGAGCGTTTCATGGACGGAAAGTTCCACGTTGGGCATGTCAGACAGTGCGCATCCCAGGCGCTCATGGCTGTCGGATTCATGCTTGCTTCCTGGTACCTGGGCGCATGGAGCATCGTGGCTGTTGCATTGATGCTCACACTATTTTGGGCACTGCAGCGTGACGATTTTGCCATTGTGGTCAGTGATTTGACGACTCGTGTCCGAGTAAAGCGCGGGTGAGGGGCTGTCTTATGCAGGGCACTGTTACGTCATCTAGTTCGGTTTTTATTTCGAGGAATACGACAAGAGTGTTAAAGGGCATCGCCATCGTATTTGTTATCCTGGGCCATCGACATGTTGTCGAAAATGGGGGGGGCAATAGGGGTCCAATTGTTCCTCATGCTCAGTGGATATGGGCTGTATAAGTCCGTCGCCTCGCGTGGCGTCAAAGGGTATTGGCGCCGAAGGTTTGTTGGCGTAATGGTGCCTTACGGGCTGTTCATGATATTCCAGATGGCGGTACAAGTCACCCTGCTGGGCGGCTTTAGTTTCGTTCAAGGCATAGTCTCGCTTGTTGGGCTCGATTTTGACCTGAATATAGACCCATGTATGTGGTACATATCATTTGCTTATTACTGGTATTCATGGTTTTGGATTGGTGTGAACTGGCGGAACCGCAGCTCCAAGGTGGCGTTAGCTGTTCTAATGATGGGGGCCCTAATTGTTGTTCCACTCGGACTATTGGGCTGGCCGTGGAGGCGAGGAGCGAGTGCTCATATATATTTCTGGAGTTTTCCTTTGGGGGTCTTGCTCGCCCGTTATGAAGGCTGGTTAGCTTCTCGACTGCGTGGCGGAACCCTAATCTTTGCCGTGATAATGTCTGCCTGTCTATCCACAGCTGTCTATGCTGCCCCGTCAAATGAGAGCATTGTCAATCAGTCATTGAGCATGCTTGTTCAGTCCGCATTCTGGACCATATTCTTGCTGCTCGTCGCAATTCTTCTAACGAAGGGGCTTGAGGGCTCGCGTTTACTTGCCGCCATGGAATACGTTGGCAGCAAATCCTACGCAATGTATCTCAACGAAGGTTTGTTCATGAGACTAGATCCCATACTCGGTTGGACATCAAATCCCTTGTTTACATTGATCGGCTCATTCATCGTGGCGATAGTATTTGACAGATTTATTTCTGAGCCGATTGTTGCGTTGACAAAAGCGCGTTCTAAGATATAGAGGATGCGAATATGCACGGATTATTCGAGTGGCGGATTGTCAATCCGACTGCAACATCTCCCGATAGACCTCGTTAGCCGTCCTGCACCTGAGCACCTTCCTCGGTCTGGCGTTGATTAGGGCGAATGCCCGCTCGACCTCCTCGTCGGGGACCTTGGAGAAGTCGGTGCCCTTCGGGAATAACTCGCGGATCAGGCGGTTGGTGTTCTCGTTGGTGCCCTTATCCCAGGGGTAGTGGGCCTGACAGAAGTAGACTGCGCCCCTCCGAGGCGCTCGCTAACTTCGGCGTTGTTGGCGAATTTCTTGCTGCGGTCGGGTCGGGCGTCACCGTCTCGGTGGGGCGGCTCACGAGTGCGCGGACCAGGGCGTCCCTGACTTCCGCGCTCGACCTGGTACCGTCAAGAATTTTTCGCAAATTGATTTAGCGGGCCCATGCCCCCTCGCTCCTAGCCTTCCTTCCCCTTCTGCTCCTCGGCCCTGGTAACGCATAATATCTTTCGCAAATTGAGCCGCGCTACTGCGCCCCCCGATCTGCGGGGAGAGCGAGAGGTGGGTTGTTCTTGGTTAGACGATAATTCAGGGAAGGAGGGGTGTGATAAATGCACCGAAGTCTGCGACGTTCTTCACAAACGACGCTCCCTCATTAATGCCCTTGAGGGTGTTCCATAGCGACTTGAGAATCGATGGTTTGGGCTGCGGCCCCCCGAGAACATCCTTGATAGCATCAATGGCGTCTGCGGCAGTTTCCCTGTTCTCATCGGAAAGCTCGGAGAGGGAGCTTTCGAGCTTTCCGATGATGGCGCCGAGCGCATCCGCATCGATGCCATTCATCTGGCTGATGGTTGTGCTTGAGCCGTTCGTTGTCTGGGAGGCGATGGCGGCTCCCGAATTGTTGAAGTGGTTTACCTGGCTCACGGATTCGTCCAATCCCAACTCGATGCCTCTAAGCGTGATGGCCTGGTTGACGCCGTTAACCAGGCGTCTCGCGACGTCGTTAACGAAACCCTCGACCATATCGTCGCATTTCTTCGAACCGTGCGCGTAGCCCAGAAGAAGATTGAGCGATTGGCATAGGCCCTTCTTGGCTATTGCCTTGAGGACGAGGTATGTTACAGCGCATTCGCCCTCGCAGCTAGGTGGGAACACGAATATGGTGTAAGGATCCGAAGTCACCTCACCGACTTCGGCATTGGCATCGAAACCTTCTGGCAAGTAATTTGCCAGGCAATCCTCGACAAACGCTCGTATTATGGGCTGTCCGTCTATGAAGCTGAGATAGCGGGTCAGGGCCGTGCTAAGACCGTGGTAGTCTGCTTTCAGGAGGTTACTGGCCTCGGAGCTGTGCTTAAAAAGTAGCTTTCGCAACTCGATTTTCTCAGAATCCATTGAACTGTCCTATTCCGCAGTAGGGGCACGTGTACGAGGACATGACGAGCGCAGGGGATACTTTTGATATGCGCTTACAGTCTTTGCAGCTCACCTTTTGAAGAGCTTCGACGGCTTGGCGGATGGGAATTTCAGGCTCCTCCTCATGCTCCATTTTCACGTCGAATGAGATGAAATCGTTCCCCATCCCTCCCAACTCCTTCTTAAGCAGCTTTTCTAGCTCGGGCATGAACGCGTTGGTGGTCTTGGCTAGGGCTAGGCCGATGACATCCTCCGTAAGGAAGTTGTCTGCCGAGATGCCACAAAGAGGGCAATGAATGTCCAAGACGGAATCGTCTTCGTAGCTTTCGACGGAAACCTTGAACAGCTCTCCGCAGTGAGGGCAACAGAACAGGACGCAGCCATCCTCGTCCGAGGGTATCGTGACTTTGAGCTGAAGGTCTTCCACATAACCTCCTTTCAGGTGATTTAAGCATCTATATAATAACGCCAGAACAGGATATTTACTTATCCGAGGTGCAGGCGAAAAGTCGGGCCGAGTGAGGCCGCTCTTCTCGCCTGCGCTCTTTAACCGATTGATTATGCGGATGCTAGAATCTGCTCCACCTGACGCTTTGAGTCGGCAAACAGGTTCCGCTCAATCATTTGCGCGGCATTGATTCTTCCCAGGCAGCTGCCGATTTTGCTGAGATCCCCTTGGTTAATCTGAGTGAGGTCATTGACTGTGGCCTCCCTTAGGGAATTTGGCGCCTTTGCTTCTCCGCTTGGCGTAAGCGCGACACCTGTGATTATCTTTGAGGTGCTCGCATCTAGGTATATTGTCTTCTCGGCTTTGATGCAATGGCCGTGCTGCCTTGCAATGTGGCTGATGGAGCGTTCGAGGTTGCTTGGATTGGAAATGCCGCTTCTGGAGGAAAAGGCGAGGTCGTCGACGTATAAGGAGAATTTGCATTTGTAAAGGTCTGCGACGGTCTTGATTTCATCAAACATCTCCCTATAGGCAAGAAATGCGACGATTTGGGCCGAAGGGGAACCGGTGGGAATCACGGTTGAACCGTCGTCAAGTCTATAGGTCGTCAGGTCGCATAGTATTTCGGCAACATCCGGCGAGCACTTCATGGTTGATTTGAAGAATTGATATACGTGTTCCCTGTCGCAATTGTCGTAAAAGGAGGAAAGGTCGGACTTCACCAGATAGCGCGCACCCTCATGATGACGCGCGTTGTCCACATAGCAGACTCCCTTTCTTGCAAAGAAAGTCCACGAGGGCATTTCAATTCTTGACAGCAGATTACCAATCCTGCGCTGGACCCTCTTGAGCGATGGATTGGGGTTGTAAATAGTGCGGAATGTTCCGTCTGCCTTTGGAATCTGCGAAATTCTGTAGCTAGCGTCTCGCAAAGTCCTCTTCAGCTCCTGGGGATTTGTGCAGAGCACCTCCGCAAGCTTTCTTTTGCTCCTGAGCTTGTAGAAGCGACTTTGGTCAATCGGATGAGTCAACTTGGCTTCCAATCGCATAGCTGTTGATTAGCTTTGACATGAGGCCTGTGATGAAGGACTGGGCGGCGTTGTTGTTGTAGGCCTCTTCGTAGTCTTCGGAGAAACGGAGTAGGGTGGACGGACGCAGGCCAAATAGATCGGCGTATTTTTGAAGCAGGTCGATTGAGGCCTTCTTCTTCCCGTTCTCAATCTCAGAGAGATAGCTCTTTGAGATTCCCAGGCACTCGCTCAGCTCCTGAGCGGAATAGCCGTATATCCCCCGCAACCGTTTCAATGTCTCGCCGAGCATGTTAACTCCCTCTATGTGCAACCCCCCCGCTGGGGGTCAGATGCCAAAGACTGAGCGGACTGTCTGGAGCCCTAGGGAGTCAGCAGCTGCTTGATCGTCCAAAGGACGTCAAGCAGGGCAGCAAGGAGTTCGAGTAGCTTCATTGCTGCCGCAAAGAAGGCCGGGGCCTTCTTCTCGACCCGAACTCTGACTCCCGAGTAGGCTCGGTGGTCTCCAGAACAAGGTGAATTCTGCATGGAATGCACCTCCCTTCTCGCTGCGGCTGCAGCGTCCCAAAGAAAGGAGGAGGTACTTCTGGAGACGTCCGCTCAGCTTCGTGCGCCCGCGGTCCCAACGCGGGCGCCGGGGTCGGGGGCGGAGCAAAGGTAGGGCGCCGAAGCGCCCCGCGGCAGATTGTCGGTCTGCCCAGAGCTGGGAAAGGACCTTTCGCGGGTGCCTTGCTCCACCTGCGAATCACCTTAATGGTCACTATAACATATATCCTCGCTATTTGCGAACTAAATTCGCTATTAGAGAAATTGATACCAATTCTTGTCTGCTTTGGAATTTTTTCTAAATCCGTTGCTGGAATGGGGCATGATAAGCACAAAAAGGTTCCGCCCTGTTGGCACGAGCCCATGGGGCTCTTTTCCCTTCGGGAAATAGATGGGGAGGTCGGCTGGGGTCAAGCTGCGCAGTTTGACCCCAGCTTTTTACCTGGAAAGAAAATCTCTCCGACCTTGTTAACGTCTATGGAGAACTGCTTCTCGCATATGAGCTTCAGGCGCTCTAGGTTGTCGAGGTACAGGGGGATGTTGCCGGGCTGCTCCACGACGCCGTCGAACGTGCCGTCGTACGAGTGGGAGAGCTGCTGGATTGTCGGGCCACGATGTTTGGGGCAGGCTCGCAAAGGCGCTCCTCTGGTACGCCCTCAAGCTTCTCTGCGACCTGGTTGATTGCTAGGTCGATGTTCCGCTCGCCATTGACTACCCATACTTTCCAGCGGCCTAGCAGCACTCCGAAAGTCCGTGGAATCAGACTTGCGGTATCGCCGATGGACACCGCGGAGGGGTGGACCGCATCGTCATAGGCCCTATCTAGGACGCTGGACGTTTGATTTGTGAGTTCCTTTGCGATCTCGTTGTCCAATGCTACCCGCCCCTTCTAAGAGACTCTTATGTTCGCTTGCTCTATCGTTCCCAGTTTGAGATAGTCAGATACATCGAATGTGATAAAATCTCCTTCGATGTAGGGGAGGGTATTATGCTACTCGATTTCTCTGTAAGCAACTGGATGTCTTATAGAGACGCCGCTGATTTGAACCTGCTTGGATCGCTGGAACGCCAGCACAAGGAAACGCTTGCCAAGTTGCCTGGTTGGCGCAGCAAGTACGTGCTGCCCACCGTGGCGGTCTACGGAGGCAACGCCTCTGGCAAAACGGCGCTCTTCTCGGCTCTCTCAGCCTTGCGGATGATGGCTACCGTGGACGCTGGGGTTGACGGCGTGCTTCCCGTCAACAAGTTTCGACTCCAGGCCATGGACGAGCCGACGACGTTTGACATCACTTTTTTGGCAGGGGCCAATGTGTATCGTCTGTACGTTGAGGCCACGGACATCGCCGTGGCGTACGAGTCCCTTGAGCTTGTGCACGAGAAGAGCTCGACGGTCCTCTACGAACGGGAGTCACAGGCCGCTGTGCCTCCAGACGTGTACGCCTTTGACGATGCGTTCTTTGCGGATTCGACCCATGTCGAGTACGCGGCCCGGAGCACGCGGGCAAACCGCCTCTTCTTGGAGAGCGCCGTTGCCCAGAACGTGACCGAGCTCAAAGAGGCCCACGATTGGTTTGCGGAGACGCTCGAGCTCGTCGGGGTTGGTTCTCAGGCATGGTCGTTTGCCACCGCCGCCGGCACCCAAGAGGGTTTCCTAGACTTTGCCAGCGAGGAGCTCAATTGCCTTGACACCGGCATTTCCCGTCTGGTTGCCGAGCCGGTGGGCATTGACGCCCTGCCGAGCAGCGCTGGTCTGCGTCGTGCCATAGCCGAGCTCAAGGAGGGCCAGGTCGTTACCGTCGTCCAGGACCTAGAAGCCGGAGACTACAAGTTTGACATGCTGTTGGTTCGCCTGAGCAACGGACAGCCCGATGTCCAGCGCCTGCGCACTGTCCACATGGGGCCCGATGGCACGGAGCACAAGTTCTTCCTCTCCATGGAGTCGTCGGGCACGCAGCGCCTCATGGGGCTTCTACCCATGTTGTTCAGCCTTTCGAACCCATCCGATGGGCGGGTCGGCGGCAAGGTGTTTGTGGTGGACGAGCTCGATCGCTGCATGCACACCATGCTGACGATGCGTCTGGTCTCGGACTTCCTGGCAACTTGCGACGCGGGGTCCCGCAAGCAGCTTCTGTTTACTACGCATGACCTGCTTCTTATGGACCAGGACCTGCTCCGCCGGGACGAGATGTACGTGACCCAGAGGGGCACGGACGGATGCTCCCAGCTGATCAGCCTTGCGGAGTACAAGGGCCTTCGTAACGACAAGGACCTCGTGAGAAGCTATCTTGACGGTCGCTTTGGCGGCATTCCCATGCTGGGGGAGGCTGGGTGTCGTGGCTAGGCGCCGTAATGGCCTGCCGCAGCGCAAGACCGACCTGCGCGAGTACCGAGACGTCTGCTGGGTGAGCACGGAGGGCACGACCGAACGAGACTACCTGCATATGGACGCGTTCAAGGGCTCGCCTAAGGCCGTGAAGTTCCCCCAGAACGTTCATCCCAGCCGCCACAACCCGGCCGCCGTTCTGAAGCGCTTTGAGAAGGTGCTCCGCGACAACGATTTTCGCAAGTCTGATGAGGCGTGGCTGGTGATTGACACTGACGAATGGGACAGGTCCGAGATCGCAGCCCTTCTGGAATGGGAGGCCAAAGACCCACGTCATCACCTTGCCGTGAGCAATCCCAAGTTCGAGCTGTTCCTTCTCATGCACTACGAGAAGGCAAACGGCTGCACCACGCCCGAGAAGGTCGACGTTGCGTTGCGGAAGTACTGGCCGGGCTACGACAAGAGGATTTCTCGGACGCATTTTTCTGACGTCCAGATTGGACAGGCCGTCGAGAATGCGAAGTCCAAAAGGGCGAGCTGCAAGGAGGCGCTGCCTGCGGCGGGCATGACCGACGTCTACGAGCTGGTCGAGCGGCTGCTGCCTGTGAATGATGGATAGCGTTCAGTGACTGGGTTTGGCGTTGGACCTGCAATCCAGTGCTGGTCTCGGGCCTGCACTGGATTGCGATTGGCGAGAAGTGCCTGGGGCTTCTTGCCTGGTGGGTCATCCAGTGCTGGGCGATTTTGGCCTTTGGACCTGCACTCATGAGTGCAGGGAAATCCAGTGCGGGTTCCGCATGTCCCGTCCGACCGTACCGGGCCGACGCCTAAGCGGGGAGGTTCAGGACGATGGCCGGGAGAAGCGGCGCTATTCAGCGGACGTTGTGGGAGCGGTGGTTAGCGGGGGACGAGCGGATTCAGCATTTGGCAACGACGCTCTGCCTGCATCAGAAGCCTGTTCCAGAGACGATGAAGCGGCGCCATGGCAAGGAGCTCGGCAGGTTGATCGTCCGGCCGCTCGCAATTACGACTGGTATTCTGCACTGCGCAAAACGGTTCGCCGTTTTAAGGGGGCTTTCGAAGGGGAGTGCCCCCTTTTTATGAGATGAATAGTCGAGTTAATGTGCTTCGTGACGGCGGTATTTGGAGGGGATGAATCGCATGACGGCCGTGTTTGAGCCGCATAACGTCCTGGTCACGGGCGGCTGCGGCTTTATGGGCAGCAACTTCGTGCGCTATGTGGCGCGGGAGCACCCCGACGTGCATGTTACGGTGCTGGACAAGCTCACATACGCCGGAAATCCCTCCAACATCGCGGGCCTGCCGCCCGAGCGCGTGGAGCTTGTGGTGGGCGACGTCTGCGACGCCGAGCTTCTGGCCAGTCTGGTTCCCGGGCATGACGCCGTCGTGCACTTTGCGGCCGAGACGCACAACGACAACTCCATCGCGGACCCGGCGCCGTTCCTGCGCACTAACGTCGACGGCACGTTTTGCCTGCTCGAGGCTGTGCGTAGATGCGGCGCGCGCTACCACCACGTGAGCACGGACGAGGTCTTCGGCGACCTCGCGCTTGACGACCCGTCCCGCTTCATCGAGGGCTCCCCCTACCGGCCGAGCTCCCCATACAGTTCCAGCAAGGCCGCCTCCGACATGCTTGTTCGCGCGTGGGCGCGCACGTACGGCCTTCGTGCCACCATATCGAACTGTTCCAACAACTATGGCCCCTACCAGCATGTGGAGAAGTTCATCCCACGACAGATCACGAACATCATTGACGACGCGCGGCCCAAGCTCTACGGCACCGGGCGCAACGTCCGCGACTGGGTCAACGTCGAGGACCACTCCAGCGCCGTCTGGGCCATCTTGACCCGCGGCCGGGCAGGGGAGACCTACCTCGTCGGCTCCGACGGCGAGCGCAGCAACATCGACGTGCTGCGGATGATCCTGGAGGCCATGGAGCGCGACCCCGATGACTTTGACCGCGTGCCCGACCGCCCCGGTCACGACCGCCGCTACGCCATTGATGCCTCCAAGCTGCGTCGCGAGCTCGGCTGGCGTCCCGCCCACGCGGACTTCTCCGCGGGCCTGCGCCAGACCGTCGACTGGTACATTGCCAACGAGGCCTGGTGGCGCCCCGCCAAGGAGGCGGCCGAAGCGCGCTATAGTCAGCAGGGGCAATAGCTCTCCGCGCCCTACCTCCCCTTGGCGGCGAGGATGGCGTCGATGAGGGTGGCCACGCCGCGGTCGTCGTTGCTGGGCACCAGGTAGTCGGCGTGCGCGTGCATGTGCTTCTCGGCGTTTGCCACCACAAAGCTGTGGCCCACGGCCGAGAGCATGGGGATGTCGTTGTAGGTGTCGCCCACGGCGGCGGCGTCCCTGAGGTCGATGCCCAGCTGGTGGCAGAGGTGCGCCACGCCGGAGCCCTTGCTCACGCCCAGGTTCATGAAGTCGATCCACTCGCGCCCAGCGTTGGTGACGTAGAGGCGCTTGCCAAAGCGCGGCTCGTAGGTGCTGGCAAAGCGCGGCTCGGCGTCGTAGTCGGGGAAGAGGATCGTGACCTTGTCCGCCTCGGCGTCCACCTCGTCGAAGCTCTCCACGTAGCGGATGTCTTTGTAGTACTTGTTGATGGCCTCGTGGTGGCGGCGGTCGCGCTTGAGCACGTAGGCCTGCTCGAAGGCGCACAGCACCGGCGCGCAGTTGCCGTCGGCGGCGGCAAAGTCCAGCACCTCGTGCCAGAGATCAGGCCTGATGAGGTCACGGAAGGCAGTGCGCCCCTGGTAGATGACCCAGCCACCGTTGTCCGCGCAGAAGGCGATGCTGTCCTTGTGCGCGGGGAACATCATCTGCAGCGTTGGCGCGGGCCTGCCGCTCGCCGGGCAGAAGAGCACGCCCGCCTCGGCCAGCGCGTCGATGCGCTCGTCCATCCGCGGCGGCAGGCTCCCGTCGCTTGCCAGCAGCGTGAGGTCCATGTCAACGGCTAAAAGCTTGATGTCGGACAGGCCCTTGTCCTCGGTGTAGTTCTTCACGGTGTTCTCCTTCTCGGCGGGCGCCCGCGGCCCGCCCCGGTCTGGGTCTAGTCGATAAACCCGGTGTCCTCGGTGCGTCCCTCGCGGTCGTCCGCGGCGGCCGTGGCCAGCGCGTCGCAGCGCTCGTTCTCGGGATGCCCCGCGTGGCCCTTCACCCACTGCCATCTCACGTCGTGGGGCTCCGCGGCCGCCAGCAGGCGCTTCCAGAGGTCGACGTTCTTGACCGGCTGCTTGCTGGCCGTCTTCCAGCCGCGCTTGATCCAGCCCGAAATCCAGTGCTGCCTGAAGGCGTTGACCACGTACTGGGAGTCCGTGACCATGGTCACGGTGCAGGGGCGCCGCAGCGCCTCCAGGCCCACGATGGCCCCCATGAGCTCCATGCGGTTGTTGGTGGTGCGCCGGTAGCCGTGGCTGAACTCGCGCTCGTGCACGCCGCCGGCGGGGTCCACGTAGCGCAGCACCGTGCCGTAGCCTCCTGGCCCCGGGTTTCCGCGAGAAGACCCGTCCGACCAGCAGGTCACCTGCATACGCATCCCGCCGGCAGCGGGACCGCCATGGGCCGCGCCCCCGCGCGGAGCCGCGGCCTCCACGAGCTTCTCGCCGGCAACCTGGGCAAAGTCGTTCCAGCTTGCCACTACTTTGCCTCCGCCCAGTTGGAGCCGTAGCTCACCTCGGCGATGAGCGGCACCCTGAGCTGGGCCACGCCCTCCATGGTGGAGCGCACGAGCTCGCTTGCGGCCTCGAGCTCCTCCACGGGCACCTCGAGGTCAAGCTCGTCGTGGATCTGCAGCACCAGGCGGGAGGCAAGCCCCTCCTCGCGCAGGCGCCTCTCCACGCGGACCATTGCGATTTTGATGATGTCGGCGGCCGTGCCCTGCATGGGGTGGTTCATGGCCGTGCGCTCGCCGAAGGCAATGAGCTGCTTGTTGCGCTGCCTGAACTCCTTGATGTGGCGCTTGCGGCCGTACATGGTGGTTGCCCAGCCGCGCTCGTGCGCCTGGCGGACGGACTCGTCCAGGTAGGCGCGCACGCCCGGGTAGGCGTCAAAGTAGCGGTCGATCATCTCCTGCGCCTCTGCGCGGCCAATCTTGAGCGAGGTGGCAAGGCCGTAGGCCTGCTGGCCGTAGACGATGCCAAAGTTCACGGCCTTGGCGCGGCTGCGCAGCTGCGGCGTGACCTCGTCCACGGGCACGCCAAAGACGCGCGCGGCCGTGGCGGCGTGGAAGTCCGCGCCGCTGTTGAAGGCCGCCACCAGGTGCTCGTCGCCGGAGAGGTGGGCCAGAAGGCGCAGCTCGATCTGCGAGTAGTCGCAGGCAAGAAAGACGCTGCCCTCGGGTACCGTGAAGGCCTGACGCACGCGGTGGCCCAGCTCGGAGCGGGTGGGAATGTTCTGCAGGTTGGGGTCGGAGCTCGAGAGGCGCCCCGTGGCCGCCACGGTCTGGTTGAGCGTGGTGTGGATGCGGCCGTCCCCGCGCACCAGGGCCGGCAGGGCGTCCAGGTAGGTGGAGCGGATCTTGGCACGCTCGCGGTACTCCAGGACCTCGGCCACAACCTCGTGGTCGCGCGCGAGGTCTCCCAGCACCTTGGCGTTGGTGGAGTAGAACCCGCGCGAAGTCTTCTTGAGGCCCTTGGTGGGAAGCCCCAGCACGTCAAAGAGCACGTGGGAGAGCTGCATGGGGGAGTCCAGGTTGAAGTCCTCTCCCGCGGCCGCGTGGATCTTGTCCACCATGGCAGAGATCTCCGCCCCGAGCTCGGCGGACTGGGCGGCCAGGATGGACGGGTCGACGGAGAGGCCCTCGCGCTCCATCTGCGCCAGCACGGGCAGAAGCGGCATCTCTATTGCGGAGAAGAGCTCGGCGGAGCCGTCCTTGGCAAGGGCGTTCCCAAGCACGGGTACCAGCAGGCGCGCCGCCTCCGCGGCGTAGGCCGCGCGGGTAGGGGCGTCCTCGTCGGCGCCGCTCGCGGCCTGGCCGCCTGCGGCGGCCTCGGGCTCGGGCAGGGGGCAGCCCAGGTGGCGCTCGCATAGGGCCTCGGCGCCAAAGTCGGAGGCGTCGGACTCAAGCAGGTAGGCGGCCACGGAGACGTCCCAGATGCGCTTGGGGTCAACGTCTGCGCAGGCCAGGCGGGCAGGCTCGGCGGTGTCCATGGGGCAGAGCGCGTGGAGAAGCTCCTTCACGCCGGCCGCGGCCAGGCGCCCCTGGCGGAAGAGCCGCTCCAGCGCGTCGTCCGCGGCGGCGCCGTCAAAGCGGCAGAGCGCGCCCTCGGTTGCGGCCCAGAGGGTGTGCCCCAGGCCAAAGAGGGCTCCGGCCGCGCGGTCGTCGTCAAGCGAGCAGCCCACCCAGGCGCTGTCCTCCATGGCGGCAGCAAGCGCGGCCTCGGCGCCCGCGCCGGTGACGACGGGCGGCAGGTCAATGGCGGCGGGGGCCGGCGCGGGCTTCTCGGCTGCGGACGCGGCGCCGGCTGCGGCGGGCACGTCGGCGGCACTTGCGCCGGAGAGCTTGGCCAGGCGGCTCGTCATGCCGGTGAAGCCCAGGGCCGAGAACGCCGCCACCACGCGTGCCGGGTCGAAGGTGGGAAACCTGGCGTCGGCCAGGTCCAGCTCGATGGGCGCGTCCGTGCGGATGGTCGCCACCTTGCGGCTGAGAAGAGCATCGTCCACGTGGGCGCGCAGGTTCTCGCCCATCTTGCCCTTGACCTCGTCCGCGTGGGCTATGACCTCGTCCAGGTTGCCGTACTGCACGATGAGCGCCGCGGCCTTCTTGGGGCCGATGCCCGGAACGCCGGGGATGTTGTCGGAGGTGTCTCCCTTGAGGCCGTAGAAGTCCGGCACCAGCTCCGGCGTGATGCCGTGGTAGAGGTCGTCCACGCTCTCCGGGGTCATGATGACCACGTCCGAGACACCCTTCTTGGTGGAGACGATCTTAACGTTCTCTGTGGCCAGTTGGTACATGTCGCGGTCGCCGGTGAAGAGCAGCATCTCGTAGCCGGCGGCCTCGCCGCGGCGGGCCAGGGTGCCCAGGATGTCGTCTCCCTCCCAGCCCTCGAGCTCGCAGACGGGCACGTCGAGGGCGCCCAGGAGCTCCTTCACCATGGGGAACTGCTCGTGAAGCGCGGGGTCCATGGGCGGGCGCTGGGCCTTGTACTGGGGCAGCATCTCCATGCGGATGCGCGGCTTGCCGCGGTCGAAGGCGCAGATGACGCCGTCGGGCCGGAAGGTGTCGACGAGCTTGATGAACATGTTGAAGAAGCCGAAGAGCGCGTTGGTGGAGCGCCCGTCCGGCGCGCTCATGGGCTGGCGGATGGCGTGGAAAGCGCGGTGCATGAGCGAGTTGCCGTCTATGACGGCGATGGTCCTTCTGTCTGGCATGTTGCTCCTCTCGGGGTGTCCTTCTCCATTGTAGGCGGCGAGGCGCGCCATTGGGGACGGGGTGAATGGCGCGGGTGTCCCAGCGTGCCATTCACCCCCGTCCCCAACGGCGCGCCTGTGCTACGCTGCCACGCAGAAAGCGCGAGGAGGGAGACCCCATGAGAAGGCTGCTTGTGGTTGAGGACGACGCCGCCATCAGGGACGGCATCGTCTGCCTGCTGCGCCGCAACGGGTACGCCGCGGCCGCCGTGACGGACTTTGCCGACGTTGCCGGCCAGATTCTTGCCGCGGCCCCCGACCTGGTGCTTCTTGACCTCAACCTGCCGGGCGTGGACGGCGGCTTCACCTGCCGGGAGGTGCGCGCCTCAAGCCAGGTGCCCATCATCGCCGTCACCAGCCGCGACACCGACATGGACGAGCTCGTGACGCTCTCTGCCGGCGCGGACGACTTCGTGACCAAGCCCTACAACGAGCAGGTGCTTCTCGCCCGTATATCCTCGGTGCTCAAGCGCAGCTACGGCGAGGGGGCGGCCGCCTCGGCGCGCATCAGCGTGCGCGGGGTCACGCTGGACACCGCCCGCTGCGAGGTCTCCTTCGAGGGGCGCACGGCCGAGCTCACCAAGAACGAGCTGCGGATCCTTGCGCTTCTCATGCGCTCGGCGGGCTCCGTGGTGAGCCGGCAGCGCATCCAGGAGGAGCTCTGGGAGTCCGACGACTTCGTGGACGACAACACCCTCACCGTCAACGTGAGCCACCTGCGGCAGACGCTCGGCCGTATTGGCGTGGAGGGCTTCATTGGCACCAGGCGCGGCCTGGGCTACATCGTGGAGTAGAGGAGGCGAGAAGCCCGTGACGCTCGCATCCTACCTGCGGGACCGGCTGCCTTCGGCCTTCGTGCGCGCCGCGGCGCTGGGACTGGTCGTGCTGGCGCTTGCCGCCTATGGCGTGGAGTCCGGCGTGCTGGCGTTCGTGACCGTGGCTTTCCTGGCGGGAGAGGCCACGGCGCTGCTGCTGGACTTCTGGCGGCGGCGGGGCTTCTACCGGCGGCTTGACCGCACGATGGAGGGGCTTGGCGAGCACGGCGTGGGCTACCTGGCGCCCGAGCTCACCCAGGAGCCGTCCACGCTGGAGGAGGCCGCCTTCCTGGACGCGCTGCGCCAGGCCTCCAAGTCCATGGCCGATCAGGTGGCCGCCATGCGCGCCGAGCAGCGCGACTACCGCGACTACGTGGAGACCTGGGTCCACGAGGTGAAGACCCCCATAGCCGCCGGCCGCCTGGTGGCCGCCAACAACCCAGGGCCCGCGACCGACGCCATGGACGCTGAGCTGGGGCGCATCGAGGGCTACGTGGAGCAGGCGCTCTACTACGCCCGCTCCACCACCCTTGACCGCGACTTCCAGGTGCGCGAGGTGGAGCTTTCCGACGTGGTGCGCGCGGCGCTGCGGAGAAACGCGCGGACGCTCATCGACGCGCGCGTGACGCCCGAGCTGGGCGAGCTCGGCCTCACCGTGAGCGCCGACCCCAAGTGGGTGGAATTCATGCTGGGGCAGCTCATGGGCAACGCCGCCAAGTACCGCCGCGAGGACGGGGAGGCCGGGCGCCTGCGGCTGTGGGCCGAGCGCCGGCAGACGGGCATGGACGCCTGGGAGACGCTGCTCTTCGTGGAGGACGACGGCGTGGGCATCCCGCCCGAGGACCTGGGGCGCGTGTTTGACCGCGGCTTCACCGGCTCCAACGGCCGTCGCTACGCCCGTTCCACCGGCATGGGCCTCTACCTGGTGCGCGAGCTTGCCGGCAAGATGGGCCTGGCTGTGGGCATAGCCTCCGAGCAGGGCCACTGGACCCGCGTGACCCTGGCCTTCCCCGCCAGCGCCCGCCGCTAGCGCAAATTGGGGACGTGTTCGTTTTTGCGCAAGTTGGGGACAGGTTGGGGTACCGCTCGCCGCTGATGGTGTCCCGCCGGCGGCGCGAGTTTGTCCCCACTTTGCGCAAAAACGAACACGTCCCCAATTTGCGGCGACAACGTCCCCACTGGCAGGTGAGGAAACCGTAAGGTGAGGCTCACCTGGAGACATGGCGGGGGAGGAGCCGCTGCGGGAGTATCTTCTCGTCATACAAAGCGCAACGAGAGGAGCCGCCTTGGCACCTTCGACCTCATTCTCACCTTCGACCCCAAGCGTCCCCGCCCTGCGCGTGCAGGCGGTGGAGAAGTACTACGGAAGCCGCGAGAACGTCACCCGCGCCCTGGGCGGGATCTCGCTCGACGTGGCGCGGGGGGAGTTCGTGGCCGTCATGGGCCCGTCCGGCTCGGGTAAGACCACGCTGCTCAACTGCATCTCGACCATCGACCGCCCCTCTGCCGGCCACATCCTGGTGGACGGCCAGGACGTCTGCGACCTGCGCCGCGGCGAGCTAGCGCGCTTCCGCCGCGAGCGCCTGGGCTTTGTCTTCCAGGACGCCAACCTGCTGGACACTCTGACCGCGCGCGAGAACATCGCCCTGGCGCTCACGATCAACCACGTGGCCCCGCGCGAGGTCAGCGCCCGCGTGGAGGCCGTGGCCGCCCGCCTGCAGATCTCCGAGGTCCTGGACAAGATGCCGCACGAGATGAGCGGCGGCCAGCGCCAGCGCGTGGCCTGCGCCCGCGCCATCGTGTGCGACCCGGCGCTGGTCCTGGCCGACGAGCCCACCGGCGCCCTGGACTCTCGTAACTCCCGCAAGCTCCTGGAGTGCCTCACGCAGATGAACGAGGCCGGCGCCACCATCATCATGGTCACGCACGACTCCTTTGCGGCCAGCTACGCCCACCGCGCGCTCTTCATCAAAGACGGCCGCCTCTTCAACGAGCTCTCCCGCGGCGCCGCCCCGCGCGGCCGCTTCTTCGACCAGATCATGGACGTCGTGAGCTTCCTTGGAGGGGAGGACGGAGATGCTGCCTAAGATCGCGCTCGGAAACGTCCGCAAGTCCCTGCGGGACTTCTCCGTCTTCTTCATCACCCTGGTCTTTGGCGTCTGCGTGTTCTACGCCTTTGCCTCCATCAACGACCAGACCGCCGTCATCGACCTCAACGAGCTGCAGTCCGAGGCGGTCGCCACCGTCACGCGCATGCTCTCGGGGGTCTCGGTCTTCGTCGCCGTCATCCTCGGGTTTCTCGTCGTGTACGCCAACCGGTTCCTCGTGCGGAGGCGCAAGCGAGAGTTTGGCATCTACCTCACGCTGGGCATGGGCCGCGCCCAGGTGGCGGCCATCATGGTCATGGAGACGCTTGCCGTGAGCGTGGCGGCCCTGGTGGTGGGCCTCGCGCTGGGCGTGCTCCTCTCTCAGGTCATGATGTACGTCACGGCCAACCTCTTTGAGGCCACCATTCCGGGCTTTGCCTTTGTCTTCTCGCCGAGGGCGGCGCTCTCTACGCTGGCGTGCTTTGCGGCGATCTTTGCCCTGTCGCTCCTGCTCAATGTGCGCGAGGTCTCCCGCTACAAGCTCATCGACCTCATCAACGCGGACAAGGTCAGTGAGAAGGTCAAGGTGAGGAGCCTGCCCGTCTCGGTGGTGCTCTTTGTGGTCTCGCTCGTCCTCATGGGCGTGGCCTACCGCACGCTGCTCGAGAACGGCATCATGTCCGACAAGTTCGGCCTGGCGACGGCCCTGGTCACGGTGGGCACGGCTCTGTTCTTCTTCAGCGTCTCCGGCTTCCTGCTGCGCTTCCTGCAGGGCCGTCCCGGCGTCTACCTGCGCGGCCTTAACGCCTTCACGCTGCGCCAGCTCAACAGCCGCGTGAACACGGCCTGGGTCTCCATCACGCTGGTCTGCGCCATGCTCTTCGTGGCCATCTGCGGCGTGTGCACGGGCTTCTCGGTGAGCCGCGGCCTTTCCGACGCGCTGGAGAAGGGAAGCCCGTATGACGCGTCGATCAACGCGTACCCCAGGGGCCTGATGATCGCGGGCATGGACGACGCCGACTACGACCTGCTCGAGGTCAACGAGGAGGCGGCGTCAGACGGCTTTGACATGGTGGCCGGCATGCGCCGCAAGGTCTCCGACTGGGACGACATCGTCTCTGCGTCCGCGCAGGTCAACCAGTACATGCCGTTCGGGGCCCAGGGCGGGATCTCCCAGCGGTGGGCCTATGACACCACGAGCTTCCAGGCCGACGCGCTTCTCGACGAGGTCCTGGGCGCAAACGACTCCCGCTTCGGCTTTGTCAAGCTCTCGCAGTACAACTCCCTGCGCGCCCTCCTTGGCGAGAAGCCCGTGGAGCTGGGACGGGACGAGTGCCTGGTCTGGAGTGACTTTGCGCCGCTCGACGGCTTCTGGGAGGCGTTCATCGAGCAGCATCCCGGCTTCGAGGCACTGGGGACCACGCTTCACCCGCGGGGCATGGCCCACGAGACGCTCTACAACACTTCCGCCGCCTCGGTGACGGGCGTCTTCGTAGTAGCCGACGAGGTTCTTCCCGCCGACCTGGTGCCTGCCGTGACCAGCCTGGACGTCACGTATTCCGGTTCCGTCGAGGAGTGCGAGCAGCGCTTCCAGGACGCCTGCGAGAAGGCCTGCGGACCCGCCAACTCGCGTGGCGTGGAGGCTTGGCCGGTGTGCTTCATGGAGACCCGCCAGGCCATTGCCGACAGCACCGTGGGCCTCACGGTGGTGACCACCTACCTGGCCATCTACATTGGCGTGATCCTGCTCATCAGCTGCGCCTCCGTACTGTCCATCCAGCAGCTCTCCGCCGTGGCCGACGACGTGAGCCGCTACCGCGTGCTGGCCGAGCTCGGAGCCGAGCCCGCCCAGATCCGCCGCGCGCTCATGGTGCAGGTGGGCGTGTACTTCGTCTTTCCGCTGGTGGTGGCCGTCTGCCACGCGGCCTGCGCGCTGACCAGCATCAACGGCCTGGTCTCGCTCACGACGGGCTTCGACATCAGCAACGCCCTGGTGGCCACGGTGCTCTTCGTGCTGGCGCTCTACGGCGGCTACTTCCTCGTGACCTACCAGACCTCCAAGGCAATGGTCCTGCGGCCCGCCATGAGGTAGGCGCGCCGGGCACGGGGAAGCGGGGCGGGGGACAGTCTCCCTCGCCCCGCTTTTGTTGCTCTTCTCGTCACTGTCTTGTCACCTGTAATGTCAAGTGTCATACTGCTGCCCGTTTACGTTGAGACGGAGAAAGGGATGGCATGGTATCTGACGAGATGCGCGCGGAGGTCGAGCGGCTCAAGCGCGAGAAGGACGCCGTGGTCCTGGCCCACTACTACGTGACGCCCGACGCCCAGGAGCTCGCCGACTATGTGGGGGACTCGTTCTTCCTCTCCAAGAAGGCCGCCACGCTGGACTGCAAGACGCTGGTCTTTGCCGGCGTCCGCTTCATGGCCGAGAGCGCAAAGCTCCTCTCGCCTGGCAAGACCGTGCTCATGCCGGAGCCCTCGGCGGACTGTCCCATGGCCCACATGGTGCAGAAAGCCACCGTGGACGCCGCCCGCGCCAAGTACGGCGACGACCTGGCCGTGGCATGCTACGTCAACTCCACCACCGAGATGAAGGCCTGGTCGGACGTCTGCGTGACCAGCTCCAACGCGGTGAAGATCGTCCGCGCCCTGCCGCAGAAGAACGTGCTGTTCATCCCCGACATGAACCTCGGCCACTACGTGGCGCTGCAGGTCCCCGAGAAGAACGTCATCCTGAACGACGGGTTCTGCCCCACGCACGAGGCCATCGAGCTCGCCGAGGTGGAGGCCGCCCGCCGCGAGCACCCCGGCGCCCTGGTGCTGGCCCATCCCGAGTGCGGCGACTGGGTGCTCAGGGAGGCCGACGTCGTGGGCTCCACGTCCCAGATCATCGAGGCCGCCGTGGCCTCCGAGGCCAGCGAGTTCATCGTCTGCACCGTGCACGGCGTCATCCACGAGCTCGAGGCCCGCACCGCCGGCACCGGCAAGCGCTTCTTCTTCCCGGCCACCACGCCCGTCTGCCCCAACATGGCCCGTGTCACCGCCGAGAAGGTCCTGGCGTGCCTGCGCGACGGCACCGGCGAGGTGGGCCTGCCCGACGAGTCCGTCATCGCCGGCTCCACCCGCGCCCTGGACCTCATGCTCAACTACGCCAAGGGTTGACAAAGGGACAGTCCCTTTGTCAACCCTCTCGCCCGGCACGACTGCCAACACTAAGGAAGCGAGCATCAACATGGCAACCAAGACCATCGACTGCGACGTCGTCATAGCCGGATGCGGCGTGGCGGGCCTGTACTGCGCTCTCAACCTGCCGCGGGCCCTCAACGTGGTCCTTCTCTCCAAGGAGGACGTGGCCAGCTGTGACTCCATGCTCGCCCAGGGCGGCATCTGCGTGCTGCACGACCCGGACGACTACGAGTCGTTCTTCGAGGACACGCTGCGCGCGGGCCACTACGAGAACCGCCTGGAGAGCGTGGACATGATGATCCGCGCGAGCCGCCCCATCATCGACGACCTCATCAAGCGCGGCGTCCGCTTTGCGCGCACGGCCACGGGCGAGCTGGACTACACCCGCGAGGGCGCCCACTCTCGCCCGCGCATCGTCTACCACGAGGACATCACCGGCGAGGAGATCACCACGCACCTCCTGGCCTGCGTGCGCGAGCTGCCCTGCGCGCGCGTCATGGAGAACACCTGCATGACCGACGTCATCGAGGGCTTTGACGGGGCGGGGCGGCGCGTCTGCCGCGGCATAGTCGCCGAGGACGCGGCCGGCGACCGCCTGGTCATCAACGCGGACGCCACCGTCATGGCCACGGGCGGCGTGGGCGGCCTCTACAAGCACTCCACCAACTTCCCGTGCCTCACGGGCGACGGCTGTCGCATTGCCGCCGAGCACGGCGTGCTGCTGGAGCACATGGACTACGTGCAGATTCACCCCACCACGCTGTGGACCAACAAGCCCGGCCGCAGCTTCCTCATCAGCGAGTCCGCCCGCGGCGAGGGTGCCATCCTGCTTAACGACGCCGGCGAGCGCTTCTGCGACGAGCTCCAACCGCGCGACGTGGTCTCGGCCAACATCCTGGCCGAGATGCGCCGCCAGGGCTCCGAGCACGTGTGGCTCTCCTTCGAGCGCGTGGACCGCAGCGAGGTGGTCAACCACTTCACGCACATCCGCGAGCAGTGCGCCGAGGAGGGCTACGACATCCTCTCACAGCCCATTCCCGTCGTGCCCGCGCAGCACTACTTCATGGGTGGCATCCACGTGGACTCGGACTCCGAGACCACGCTGCCGCACCTCTTTGCCGCGGGCGAGACGTGCTGCAATGGCGTCCACGGGCGCAACCGCCTGGCCTCCAACAGCCTGCTGGAGAGCCTCGTCTTTGCCCAGCGGGCCGCCGACAAGATCATGCGGGACCGCTTTGCCGACGACTCCGCCGCCCAGCTTGCCGTGGCTGCCTCGGCCCGCAGCCGCTTCATCGCCGGCTCGCGCGACGTGACCGACGTGAGCCTGCTCTGCGGCGCCGACTGCTAAACGATGCGGGCGCCGCCCGCTCTTCTCGCCCCGATTGCCCCATCCCCGACCTTGGAGGACTCACCATGACCACCGACCCCATGATCTTGGCAAAGATGGACGCCGTCATTCGCGCGGCGCTCGAGGAGGACATGCCCTTTGGCGACGTCAGCACCATGGCGGTCATGCCGGAGCCCCGTCCCGGCCGCGTGCAGCTCATCTGCAAGCAGGACGGCGTGGTGGCGGGGCTGTCCGTCTTCGAGAGGACGTTCCAGCTCATTGACCCTGCCGCTTGCGTTGAGCGCCTGGTCGAGGACGGCGCCGCGGTGACGTGCGGCCAGCACCTGGCCACGGTCCATGCCGACGTGCGCGCCCTGCTTGAGGCAGAGCGCGTGGCCCTCAACTACCTGCAGCGCATGAGCGGCGTCGCCACCTACACGGCGCGGATCGCCCGCGTGCTGGAGGGCACCGGGACGCGCCTGGTCTGCACCCGCAAGACCACGCCCGGCATGCGCCTCTTCGAGCGCGAGGCGGTGCGCCTGGGCAGCGGGCACCTCCACCGCTACGGCCTCTCGGACGCGGTCATGCTCAAGGACAACCACATCGACGCCGCCGGAGGCGTGCGCCAGGCCATCGAGGCCGCCCGCGCGACGGCGCCCTTCGTGGCAAAGGTCGAGGTGGAGTGCGAGAGCCTGGACATGGTGCGCGAGGCCGTGGACGCAGGGGCCGACATCATCATGCTTGACAACATGACCCACGACGCCATGGCCGAGGCCGTTGCCCTCATCGGCGGCCGGGCCATCACGGAGGCCTCCGGCAACGTCACGGCGCAGAATGCCGCCGAGTACGCTGACCTGGGCGTGGACGTCGTCTCCTGCGGGGCGCTCACGCACTCCGCAGGCATCCTCGACCTCTCGCTCAAGCACCTGGAGGTGCTGGGGTGAGCGCCGTCATCTCCGGAGAGCTCCGCCGCGAGAAGATTCTCGCCACCCTGTCTGCCGCCGAGGCCCCGCTCTCGGGGTCTGCGCTCGGGCGGGCGTGCGAGGTGAGCCGCCAGGTGGTGGTGCAGGACATCGCGCTACTGCGCACGCAGGGATGGCCCATCCAATCCACCAACCGCGGCTATGTCCTTGAGCGCGAGGCCACACGCCCCTCGCGGCTCATCAAGTGCCACCACACGGTGGAGCAGACTCCCGAGGAGCTTAATACCATTGTTGACCTGGGTGGACACGTTCGAGACGTCCTGGTGAACCATCGCGTCTACGGCAGGCTCTCGTGTGAGCTGGGCATTGCCAGCCGCCGCGACGTTGCCAACTACATGACGCAGATCCGCTCCGGCAAGTCGAGCCCGCTCATGCTCATCACGAGTGGCTACCACTTCCACCACGTCACCGCCGACTGCGAGGAGGCCCTGGACGAAGTCGTCCGGGCCCTGGGAGAGCGCGGCTTCCTGGCTCCAGTGAGCGACTACGAGCGCGGCGAGTTTGCCGGCGAGAACCCTACGGGGGCAAATCCGCAGGAATAGCCGGTATTACCGGGCCCTTTGGGCTGGTGATTTAAAACCTGATATGACGCCGGTCGGCCGTCGAGGCTGGTCGGCGTCAAATCTTGCGCAGAAGTCCCCTTCGTGCGAGCAATTCGCGCTCGGCCGTGCAGAACTGGCCTTCGTGCGAGTGCCTTTCGGCGGGTTTGCGTCGTGTCTGGACCTTTCCCCTCGCAAAACCCCAGTTGATAACTTGCGGATACTTGGACCACCCCCGAAAGTGGCTCACACCAAGGGGACTTCTGCACAACGGCGCGCCAATCACTCACACGAAGGGGACTTCTGCGTAAGGGAGCGCCAAAAAGAAGGCCCCCGCAGCCGGATGGCTGCGGGGGCCTTCCCTGAAAGCGATCGTTCCGTGGCGTCGAGGCTACTTGGCGGCCTGCTGCTCGCCCTCGGGGAAGATGATCTTGTTCACGAAGAAGAAGATCACCATGGAGATGCCGCCGTTCAGCACCGTGGTGCCGATGTTGTAGACGAAGTCGGGCACAAACTGGCCGGCAACGGCAACCCAGATGCAGTTGATGGAGTTAACGATGCAGGTGATCACGATGAAGGCCAGCACGTACCACATGATCTGCTTGGCGAGGTTGCCCTTGGAGCGGAAGACAAAGTTGCGCTGGATGGGGAAGTTGATGCACTCGCCGATGATCATGGCGACCATGTAGGCGCAGAAGTACGAGAAGCCGCCGGCCTCTTCGCCGTAGCCGATGATGTACCACGGGAAGCTGATGCCCGCGATGGTGAGCGTGATGCCGGGGAAGCCGAAGGCCGCGTGGGACAGGCCGGAGAAGATCATCGGCAGGAACTGCAGGATGAGGTACTTGAAGACGGTCACGAGGTTGGACACGATGACAAAGAGGCCGCCCTCGCGAATCCACGTCGCGGCTGAGGGATGCTTCTCGGCAAACGAGTTCCAGAAGTTCATTGCGTGCTCCTAATCGTTGGTCGGACGGTCGTTGAGGTGGGGGCGCTGAACACCCCCCACCCGCGCTAGGCGAGCTTCTTTGCCACGCCGGAGTTCTTGACGAGGTTCATCACAAAGGCGTAGAGGATGGGCACCAAGATCCACAGGGCCCACAGGCCGATGCCCGCGCCCACGCCCCAGCCAAGGGCGATGGCGGCCGCCAGCAGGATGACGCCGCCCCAGCCAAAGCCGCGCACCTCGCGGACCAGCGCGTCGACGAGGCCCATGTCAACCATGCCACCGGTCATCTTGGCCAGCGCGCGCAGCGGCATGTTCCAGATGAAGAGCACGTTGAGGTTGGGCTTGCCGGACTTGTCGGCCCCGGTCTTGAGGGCGCGTAGGACGGCCCAGACAATCCAGAAGACGAGGGAACGGCCGTGGTTGAGGTCGCGGAAGCACATGTTGCGGCCGATGACGGGGCCGTCGGCGGGCACGGGGTGGCCGAGAAGCGCCTCAAAGCTGGCGTCGCTGACGGCTGCCACGCTGGCGTCCTCGTAGCAGGAGACGTCGCGGCCCTCGTAGGGGTTGGGGGCGTCGGTCCCGGCGACCTCGACCTGGGCGGTCAGGCGCACGTCGTCAGAGGAGGAGGCCACGCGCAGCTCCCACGTGCCGCCCTCGACCTCCCAGTTGCCGGTCTTGTCGTTGAAGTAGCGGAAGGCCTTGTCGCCGAGCTCGATGGTGACGACCTTGCTCTGGCCAGGCTCGAGCGTCACGCGGGCAAAGCCCTTGAGCTCCTGCTCCGGGCGGAAGACCTGGTGGTCGGGCTTGGAGACGTAGAGCTGGACGATCTCGGTGCCGGCGACGGTGCCGGTGTTGGTGACCGTGAAGGTGGCGTCCCACTCGCTGGCCTCGAGGTTACCGTACTCAAACGTGGTGTAGGACAGGCCGTAGCCAAACGGATAGGCCACGGGCTTCTTGGCCGTCTGGAAGTAGCGATAGCCCACGTAGAGGCCCTCGCGGTACTCGGCGCGCTTCTCGTCGGAGGGGAAGGAGGCAAAGGAGGGCACGTCCTCGAGGCGCAGCGGCCAGGTCTCCGTCAGCTTGCCGGAGGGGTTGACCTTGCCACAGACGATGTCCAGCGCGGCGCCGGCGCCGGCCTGGCCGCCCAGGGCGCAGTAGAGGATGGAGCGGGCGTCGTCGGTCCAGTCGGTCTCCACGCAGGAGCCGGCGGAGAGGAGTACGACCACGTTGGGGTTGACCTGGGCCACCGCGTGCGCGAGCTCCACCTGGTTCTCGTTGAGCTTCATGTTGAGGCGGTCGGCGCCCTCGGACTCGGCGATCTCGTCAAGGGCCAGGGCGAGAAGGACCACGTCTGCGTGGCGCGCGAGCTCCAGGGCGGCGTCGCGCTTGCTGGCGTTCTGGCCGCCGTGGCGCTCGAAGCCCGGCTCGTAGCCCACGAGGGTGAGGTCGGTCTTGCCGACCATGTCCAGCAGGGAGTCCACCTTGGTGGAGTTGACGGCCGAGGAGCCGGCGCCCTGGTAGCGCGGGGTCTGGGCAAAGTCGCCGATGAGGGCGACCTTGGTGCTCTCGGCAAGCGGCAGCAGCGGGGCGCCACCGGCGATCGCCTCGTTCTTGAGCAGGACGGCGCCTGCCGCGGCGGCCTCGCGGGCCAGCTCGTGGTGGGCGTCCTGGTCAAAGGTCTTGGGTGCGGCAAGCGTGGCCGGGTGGACGGAGAGCACCAGGTCGATGACCTCGTCCACGCGCGCGTCGATGTCCTTCTCGCTGAGGGTGCCGGCGGCCACGGCGTCCAGGAGCTCGCGGACGGAGCCCAGGCCGGGGGCGGGCATCTCGAAGGTGGAGCCGGCCGCCACTCCGGCGGCGTGGTCGTTGGAGCCGCCCCAGTCGGTGACGACGGAGCCGTCAAAGCCCCACTCCTTGCGCAGGATGTCGTCCAGCAGGTGCGCGTTCTCGTTGGCGTAGGTGCCGTTGATGAGGTTGTAGGAGCTCATGATGGTCTTGGGCTGCGCCTCGCGCACCACGATCTCAAAGGCCGTGAGGTAGATCTCGCGCAGCGTGCGCTCGTCCAGGATGGAGTCGGACGCCTGGCGGCGGGTCTCCTGGCTGTTGACGGCAAAGTGCTTGGGGCACGCGGCGATGCCGTTGGACTGGATGCCGCGCACATAGCCGGCCGCCATCTTGCCGGCAAGGTACGGGTCCTCCGAGAAGTACTCGAAGTTGCGGCCGCACAGAGGATTGCGCTTGATGCACAGGCCTGGTCCCAGAAGGACGTCCACGCCCTGGCTGGCGGCCTCCTGGCCCATGGCGGCGCCGACGCGCTCGCCCAGCTCGGGGTCCCAGCTGTTGGCGACGGTGACGGCGGTGGGGAAGCAGGTCGCGGGCTCGGACCCGTTGAGGCCCAGGTGGTCGGCGGCGCCAGCCTGGTGGCGGACGCCGTTGGGGCCGTCGGAGAACTCGATGGCCGGGATGTCGGCGCGCTCGATGCCCCAGCTGCCGAAGGTGGTGCCGCCCTGGAGCAGGGCGCACTTCTGCTCAAGGCTGAGCTTGCCGATGATGTCCTCGTGTTTCATGGGAGCTCCTTCTTGCGTTATACGACAGCCTTGATGATAGACGGGGGCCGCCCCCGCGCCGCCATCCTGTCACAATCGGCCCCGCAGCGGACACGATTGGCCGCGCGGCCGGCAGGCGGGCGGCGCAGCAAACAAAAGGGCGCCCCGGCGAGAAGTGCTTCTCGCCGGGGCGTCACGTGAATGCGAAGAGCTCCTAGCGGCCGTGGCGGCCGAGGAAGGGGAGGCGCGGCAGGCGGCTCTTGAAGGGGCTCACGAAGGGCTTGCCGGCCGGGACTGCGGCCTCGGCCTCGGGAGGCACCGTGTCCACCACGCCGGCGGGGACGTCCGCCACGGGCATGTCGGTGATGTCGGGCATCGGCGCTGCTGCTGGCTCGGCCTCGATGGCGTCCGCGCCGGCAGCGGCGCCGGCGTCCTCGGGGCCCACGGCCTCGACGGCCTCGCGCTCGCGGTAGCGCACCATCATGTCGCGCTGCAGCTCGGTGATGCTGGGCGGCGCCCAGATGAGCGCGTTGGCGCCGGCCTCGACCGTGGCGCCGGTGACCTCGGGCGTCTTTCCGCCGGTGGCAAGGATCGGCAGGTTGGGGTAGGCCTCGCGCAGCTCGCGGATGACGGCGGCGGTGTTGCGCCCGGCCGCCACGTTGATGATGCGGGCGCCCGCCTCCACCTTCTGACGGGTCACCTCGTCAAAGCGTGTGATGGACGCCACCACGGGGATGTCCACCGTGGAGACCACCTGGGCCACCATGTCCGGCGTGGCGGGGGAGTTGAGCACCACGCCCGCGGCACCCTGCATCTCGGAGACCGCGGCCAGCTCGGCGGCGCGACGTCCGGTGGTGGTGCCGCCGCCCACGCCCACAAAGAGCGGGGCCTCGGCCACGGTGAGAAGCGCCTGCGTGATGGCGGGCTGCGCCGTGAAGGGGTAGACGGCAAAGATGGCGTCTGCGTTGGAGTTGCGGATGACGGCCACGTCTGTGGAGTAGAGCAGCGAGCGGATGCGGCGCCCGAAGAGCGTGAAGCCCGTGCACTTGCCGTAGCCCTCGGGCACGCGCAGCGGCGCCTTGCGGAGGCGCCCCTCGATGGGGGAGGGCCCGTCGGCGGCGGGCACGACCTCGCCGATGGCGTCTGTCCCGTCGGTGAAGATGATGGACCTGCGGGCAGACGGCTGGTCGGCCCCGGCGATGGCGTTGCTCTGATCTGACATGGGTACCTCCAGGCTCGCGGCGGTTGCTTATGGCGTGATTGGCGCGGCGAGAAGGGCGGCCGGGACGCGGCCGGACTCGCGCGTACCCACACTTTATGCCCCAGGAGGGGCGCCGGTAATCAGACGCGTGTGCTTCTGGCCTGCCGGCAAGAACGTCGAGGTCACGGTCAAGACCCCCGTGCCCGGCGTCGACGGACACCTGGAACACGGGCTGCTGGTACAAGCTGAGCAGCTCTGCGGCAGCCACGGACGGTTGGGCACAGTTCGCGCCAACTGGGAAAACGCGGCCAAAAATGCCCGGGCTACTTGGAAGTTCGCAACAAGACGCAAACGTAGCCGCAACGCTTGGAATTTTCGACCCAGGGACCCATGTCTTGGGCGTGGCTGATGGGCTAAGCGTGGAGAAGGACCGTTCGGCTGACTCGAGCTTGTTTTGAACCGCTCGCGCCGCATACAATTGCTCCGCTTTGGCTAGCTGCGGAAACGCTGGCTATCAGATTTGAACTACAGTCAACAAAACCGACCTAACGTCAAAACTGGAGGTCATACAGTGAGCGACATCGTCATCGTTGCAGAGAGCGGCTCCGACATTCCCGCTTCCGAGGCGGCCGAGCTGGGCGTCGAGCTCGTCCCCATGCACGTCTCCATTGGCGACGCCACCATCGACGACGGCTCCCTTGACCCGGCCGAGATGCTGGAGCAGTGCCGCCAGCTGGGCGTCCTTCCGCGCACGAGCGGCTGCATGCCCATCGACTTCCAGCGCGTCTTCGACCGCATCCACGAGCAGCGCCCTGAGGCCAAGATTCTCTACATCGCCTACTCCGCGGTGACCACCTGCTCCTACGAGTCCGCTCGCACCGCCGCCGAGGGCCGTGACTACGTCTACAGCTTTGACACTACGCACGTGACCATCGGCCAGGGCTTCGTGGTGCGCGAGACCGCCCTCTACCTGCGCGAGCACCCCGAGGTCTCCATTGAGGAGCTCATGGCCTGGTCGGAGGACCTGGCCGGTCGCATGCGCATGGGCTTCATCCCCGGCGACCTTGGCTACCTGCGCGCGGGCGGCCGTCTCTCCAACGCCGCCTTCCTGGGCGCCACGCTGCTGCGCATCAAGCCCATCATCGAGCTCATCGACGGCAAGCTCACCGCCACCAAGAAGCTCCGCGGCAAGATGGAGACCTGCGCCCTGGGCCTCATGGACCACATGGCCCTGCAGGGTGACTACGACACGTCCGTGATTTACTTCGTGCGCTCCAGCGGCCTTCCGCTCTCCGTCCAGCAGGCCGCCGAGAAGCACGCCCGCGAGCTCGGCTTTGAGTCCTTCCGCTGGTACGACACGCAGGACGTCATCACGTCCCACTGCGGCCCCGG
>ERZ1034980.345-NODE-345-length-36613-cov-933.081159_pt1 | contig 36613 bp, 74 predicted proteins | sample MGYA00520622_ERZ1034980 | MGnify/ENA primary metagenome ERZ1034980 (study PRJEB33766, sample SAMN09781791) | gut metagenome | biome: gut microbiome | host: Homo sapiens | place: Madagascar | study: EMG produced TPA metagenomics assembly of the PRJNA485056 data...
TGAGAGCACAAGCTACCTCTATGCGGAGAAAAGCCGAGTCGGTTGGTAACAAGCTGCAAGCTATAGCTGAAGGTATAGCTAAGAAGTACGGATTTCAAAAGCAATTTGAAAAATGTACTACGGCATTGTCAATGATGGGAAGGTTCTTTCCACATGAAGAATGACAATACTACCCATCCTTTGAATATATTCCTTAACTAGTACGCTTACGTGTTAAATTCCATCCGTATTTCTTTGCGTATTCTTTCATAACTTGATATTGCGCACCAACATTACCTCTATCATTAGCTTCCGTGACACGTTTCTGTATTTCGTTTGCTTCACGATTATAACTAGACACTTCACTTGCACTAGGGACTTTTCCTCCTTTCGTAAAACTAGAACGCTTTCTGTTTAAAGATAGCACTTTCTCGTTTATTCGATTTCGTATTCCGCTCTTTGAAAGATACTCTGTCTGTTTTTGCTGAAGGGTTCGTCTCCATTGCGAATTTTTCTTACCAAAAATATCCCATGCATCCGATTCTGAAAGTCCCCACCCTTTACTTGGTCTCTTCAAAGAATACGTATAATTCCCTGTAACTGCTCGTATCTCAGAAGCGTTATGAGCTATAGTTGAAAAAATGTCAGGCCCGCTCAAAATTACACCAACTCTTCCAGCTATAGTATCTCCAAGACCTCCTTTAGGATGGTTATGAGTGATGATGGCATCTTTATAGTTATAACCAAAAGGTAATTGTGTACTACGAGCTTTTCCCGTTCGGGAATGCGCTATTTCTTTTCCATCCTTATCATAAGCATAAATACGTTCTGTCTTTAACTTTCTAATCTTAGCTTCTGTGTCGGACAAAGCCACATCCAACCCACGGCTATGTCCGGCATTGATTTGCCTATCCGCTCTTTCGCCTCGTTGAGGTCTGCCTCTATATCCTCTATCTGCCATATATAAATCTTTTTTTTTTGCAAAGATACAAAATTTGCAAGGGAGTACCTAAATATCAAAGGTTTACAACTTCACTTATCTATATTGTGCAATCATTCTTTATCTTTATTGTATTTGACCTCAACACCAATCATCGTTTGTTTCTCAAAAACCGCCTTACAAGACAACAACTTTCCATTCTTAGAGAATTCTTTATCCTTGTACCTAATATCATATTTGCCAATATGATAATCGTAGCAAGCATCAATACAACTCTCTACAAGATTCTTCTCTGCTTCGAAGTATGGCATTTCCTTCTTGCTCACTTTCGCAAGCCACCCACCACCTTGTATTAGGTCGAATATTCTTGAATACCCTTCACGCAAGCCTTTGCAATATGCTGCATAATGCTGAACTTTCTGAAGAGGAACTTTTGTTCCTCGCTCCAACAATCTGACCGCCAGCACTCTAGCCTCATCATCTTGGCTTTGTTCCAAAATCTTCATTGCATGGTTTACAACTCTTCTTTCTTGTTCCGTCATATCATTTAGAATTTAAGTTTCTCAGAAAGTCTAATCTACCTTCTACTTGTGTAAAGGTATCATCCAACTCATCGTCACTCATAGAGGAATAGAAAGTATAACTGCATGGACGCATAGTAAAGCCATCAATCAAGAAAACCGAAAACCACATAATACGCTTTATACTGCTTTGTTTCAGATTAACTTCTAATACTCCTTGCTCTACTTTTACGACAATATTATTGGTTGATTTAATGCTTAACGCCTTACCTAAAACATCATTATATACTTCATTCATTGCTCTTTTCTTTAAATCCTACATATCTCTTCATTTCACTATAAGCTCTCTTCATAGCCTCAGCCTGAGAAAGATTATACTTTTTCTCAATATCGCTTGTTATATCCGCAAGATGCATCCTAAACAGCTCTTCAATGTAAGTGTCATCTTTCATTCGCTGAATACCTCTTGCGTATATCTTTGCCTTATCCATGCCCCATTCCAATCCCATTTCGTGAATGAATTCATCCAATTGCATAAGGCTTTTCTTTCCGAAGTTTCTAAACTTTACCATTTCGAATTTGGAATATTGCACCAAATCACCAATAGTATCTATGTCGGCAGCCTTTGTTACATTCAGAACACGTACAGGCAAATCGCAGTTTACCAACCGGATAGAGAAAACTGAAGGAGGAATATCTCCTGAAAGTTCTTCTTCCTTTTCGCCCTCTTGTATAATCAACTGCATTTTTACATTCTTAATTTCTTCTTTCAAGGAATCGTTCTCCCGCTTCAAGCCTGTAAGTTCTTCAATCGCATAGTTAAACTTTCTGATAGCCTTAATGATAATCTGACGCACCCTCTCCTTTGAAAGTCCAAACTCATCGGCTATATTACTAATTCTATCGCCATCAAAAAATGATTGCATAATCTTTTTCTCTCGTGTTTCACCTTGTGACGTTAACTCTAATAACGAACAAAGTGAACTTCCTATCTTATCATAGCTGAAAGAAGAAACGTTCAAGGCATCATGCATTAACATTTGTATCTTCGCATTTACCTTGCGCTCACTTGTCAACAACTCTTTCTGCTCTCTATCAAGCAAGTCTTCTGAAACTGACAACATCTTGTACTTCTCGGAATACTTCTTGACATCATCAGCATTCACCCAAAAGCGTTTACTGCTCTTGTCGTTATAACCACCAAGCAATCCTTTGTTTACCCAATTAGTAATTGTCTGAGGGTCAACACCTAAATAAGCTGCGGCATCATTTCTCGTCATTCTCTCCATATGAAACCATTTCCTTTATTTTTTTCTTAATAAATATCCCAAAAAGTTCACGCCCCGTCATAGAACCTATAATCATTCTTTTCCATCCTCTTTCTTATTCAATTCGTTAGTAAAAAACCTTTTTAACCCATCGTATTGATTTACCACCTGTTCCAAAGCCTTATTCTTCTCACGCAACTCATCACGCTCTAAGAGTAACTTTCTGTACTTCTCTAACTCACATCTAACTTCTTTCGAGTGAAGCCTCTGTAGCTGATTGTTGAGTTCATTAAGTCTGTAGCCTTGTTCACGTGTTTTCTTACGAAGATGACACAATTCTTCTTGCATTTTTGAATAATTCTTCAATACCCTAAGAGTTATTCGCTCTTCGGGTATATCCTTATTCACATCATTCTTTCTTGCCTTACTCATAACTAAAACTCCTTGTCCTTTAAAAATAAAACGCTCCCAACCAAATAACTACCTTTCCAGCCAAGCCTCTTCGCTAATATTGTTGCCAAAGTATTTATAGGTTTATGTTTGAGAAGTCCTTCTTCATCGCACAATAATATGTTATTATCATCAAGATGAACCAACTCGACATAACCACCAACTAAAGCCTGAGCCTCCTCTAAAGAAATCTTTTCTCCATTCTTTGGCTGCACCTCTTTTACGATGCAGCCGACCTCGTATAACTTCATGCTCTATAAATTTAAATAAGACATCATATCTTGAACGGCATCCATATCGTGGTTGATACTCTGTTCATATTTGCTTTTAAGACTTTTATAGCCCTCTAATATCGTAAAGCAATAATGTTTGCCCTCAAAGTAAAAAGGCAACTCATTGCAATTTTTTTTGTTTGCCGTGAAATTATAAGGACTCCCATGTTGAAAATCAAACTCGAAAGAATTGTTATCGTCCTTAATCGCTCTACTATCTTACTTCTCCATTCTGCAATATGCGCTTGCATCTTTTTCTTATCGTTAGACGCTTCTAACCATAAGGTAGATAGCGCTGCTTTTGAATGATAATAGTTTTCACTATCTAATATAGATAGCTTAATGCAAAAAACTTTATTTACTGCAATCGGTTTTAATGCTTTCAAAGCTTCATCCAAAGCGTTAGCCAAAGCTCCACTCTTGCAATTATTTGCCCTAAATTGGCTTATTACTTGATATGCTGTATTCTTATCCATAATTCTAAGTTTTAAATTTCAACACTAAAATTTTCTGCAAAAATCTGAATCATAGTCAACTCCAAAATAACTTTCTTCGCCTCGTCCTCACTCATACCATAGCATACTGCAAAACGCTGATGTAACGTTGCGCAATCCATATCGTGACGCTCGTTTAAGAAAGCTATCATATTTCTTACTAATTCTTTGCTATTCATTCTCTTAGACAGTTTTTATGGTGTGTCTCACCTTTTATATTATTTGTACTTTTCAATTGTATCAAAGACATTATCTAAAGCCTCATCGCAATACGCTGTACTAGTAACACATGCACCTCTTGAAATCGCCTTGTAGCAATCTCTAAGACCAAGCAAACCACTAATAAGCTTAGACGCATCATAGCAAGTAAACTTATTCAAGTCCAATGCATCAATAGCATTTATACCATTTTCGGTAATAACACCTTTAATATCATTGATGAACTTCTTCTGCTTGTCGGTAATCATCTTCATAACGCCTGTGCTAGTTTTTAACGTGCTCGCTCTGCACTATCTTGCAAGAAACTTGTCTTGCGGCAAATCTTCAAGTATCTCTTAAAGACATTGCAAAGATACAAATTAATTTTCTAATATGCAAATATTTTATGGTTTTTTTTTATTTATTTAACCTTCCTTTACTTATAACATTTCTATATTACATACATTAACAATAAAGGCAGACTTTCACAAGCCTGCCAATATATATAAAGAAGATAATACATTATTATATATATAAATTAAAAAGAGTACTACTTGTTATCATATCTATAAAGAATTACCCTACTTTGAGGAAACACCTTATATATACGTTCTAAGTCTTCGGGTGCATTATCCCTTAGCCATGCAAAACAATCCAAGTCCAAAGACAAACCGCCTGACGCATTCCCAACCTCTGCATTCTCCGAGCGCAATGCTTTGGAGTACATTATCGGCTTAGGTAGATGCCGATGTTTCATATATTGCAGGATTTGCTTTTGAGTAAAATCAGCAAGAGGATAACAATTTCCACCATGAATATAATTTTCATCCTCATAAGACTTCAACATAAGGCTTCGGTTCATCGAGTCTGCTTTCTTCATGCCAAAGAATACGTATTCTATTCCAAAACGCTTTTTTAAGGCTTTTACTACCATTGAAAGATTAAGTACCTTAACCTTCGGATTCGGCACGCAATAAACTCCATAATGAAGATTGTATGTCGTATTCCAATGTGGTATCTGCTCGAACTCTATCTTCGGGTATCTAGCCTTCAGCCAGTTTATCCATCGTTGTATGTGTTCTAAATCTTTTACGAGATACATAAATACACACACTATCCGTTCAAACTTATCATATAATAAGTCCAATGTAACAATGGAGTCCTTGCCAAGAGACATCATAACAATGCAACCTGGACTCTGCTCCCTAGCCATATCAATTACCATATTGGCAACATCTATTGGATTCTTCCTCACTATAAGAGGCTTTACTCGCTTGCGTCCCATATTACAATAAGCTTAAGACTTGACTCCCAGAAACACGCATAGAGCTAGTGGCTACCATGTGCAGCATGTCACAAAACAGCTGCTTCTGTTCCAAGCTTTCAAAGTCGATAAAAATGAAGTTATCAATATCTTCCTGCCTTTTCATACCGACATCAGTACAATGTTGCTTCTGCTCTTTTACCTCTTCCTTTGTCATCTTTGGTTTGGCGGCGTGCTCGGCTACAATCTCTTCAGATGTTTTTTCTATGTTTGGTAATTCCGTCATTGGTACTGACGCAGCAACAGAAGCCATCGGTTCATTCAGAAAATCCTCACTGAAGTCATCCATACCCGACTCTTTTAATGAAGCTTCCAGATCGTCTTGCAACATCTTGATTTGTTCTGTATCCTGTTCCGTGAAGCCAGCAGCCTTGAAGTCTATTTTATCTATACTGAAATTCTTGGCAACCAAATTGTAATCTATTGGGTCTTGCGACTTCGCCATAAACAACAATTGCTCCTTCTCGGTCTTCTCGTCAAAATCAACGGCTTCTACCTTAATGTCATAATCGGTTTCGGGAGTACCATCATAACCTTGGATAAGGTCAACGCTCATCACTCGCTTATGTCCGTCTATAAGATTGCCTGTTGTCTCATTCCATTGAATACCACCAATGAGACCAACTTTCTTTATGTTAGCTTTCTGCTGTTTGATGTCTGCATCGGTATGTACCTTCGGATTACAAGGATTCAGATTTATCTGAGACCTCTTAATTAGCTTTGTTTCACTTCCTTTTTTCATTTCAGTTCCTCCTTATTATTAGCTTTCAACATGACTATCCTTGCCATAGGGAATACCTTATATATCTTTTCCAAATCTGCTGGGAATAACTCTTTGAGATACTTCTGATATTCTACATCCTCAATATCAACTCCCGAACTTTGCTTATTCGTTCCACATACCTCTGGGTTTTTCAAGCGATGGTCAAGAATAAAATCCATAATTTCCTTATTCTTATATGTTGATAATGGATAAAACTTCTTTGTTTTCCAATTAATGGCTTCCTTTCCATCCGTATAACTTCTAAGCATAAGGCGTCTGTTTAAAGAATCCGATTGCTTGAATCCATAACAAGCCCACTCAACGCCTAGCTTTTCCCTAAGTTTCTCGGTAATGTCAGCTAGAGTCCATTGTCTTTGTTTTGTGTTCTGCTTTATTCCCATATACCCTGTCTTTATATAATTGAATAAAGCATAATGGGGTACTTGAACAAATTCTATGTTCGGGTATTTGGCTTTAGCGTAATTATAGTAACGCATGATATGTTCCAAGTCTTTCACAAGATACATGAATACTACAATAACTCGCTTGAACTTCTTATAACATAAGTCAAGCAAGACGATAGAATCCTTTCCACTCAAAGAATGGAAAAGCAATATACTATCTGTCTTCTTGGAAACATCGTCAATGATTTCTCTTGCTCTTTTTAGTTCTTGCATACATTATTCTCCTTAAAAACAAGGGGTGAATGAAACTTAATTCATTCAACCCCTTTAAGACTTTTAACCTCTTCTAAGTCTGCGGTTTACACGCTCTGTGACGTTATTTGCAGCGGTACGAGCTGCCAATGTACGCATTGCGCCACCGTAAGTAGTTCCTTGTGCACCAGTGTTACGATATTCGATATTTCTACCACGCTGTCGTCTCTCACCTGCACGAAGACCTGTTGTACGATTTGTTACCGCTCTCCATTGAGTGTAACGATAACCTCTTGATGCCTCTGACATAGTTGTAGCGTTTTAAGTCCACGAATCATAAACTACTCCCCTTGAGGAATTATCTAGGGTCAGTGGACTTACGTCCACCTACTTTAGAGTCGTTTTAGTTACTTTGTCAACAACAAAGAAGAAAAACAAAGGACGCTCTTTTTCCTTTTTAAGTTCCAACGCATCGTACATTTCGTCCAAGTCATGGCTATCATACTCTTCATGAAGAAAATCCATATCTTCTTTCATTACGATACAGGTGTCATTCACCAAAACATCACAATCAAGATACCATGAGTTGTTATAATCATGGAAGTGGATTGCCTTCACTACTCGCAATGGGTCTACAATACCATCCTCTTGAGCTTTAATTACATCCTCTTCTTCACCATGCTTTTTAAGGAACTCCAAAACATCCTTGTCAAATAGACGACCAATATAATGGTCGGTATAGGCTCTGTACTCAACCTTCTTCTTGCCTTCAAGAATCTCCTTGGCATTCTTTCTTGTCATAATCAAGTTAAGAACCTCAATAGGCTTGGCTGGCTTGAAATCGGGATGCTTCTCTTTAAATGCACTTACCTGCGCATCAAAATCTTCTTTGTTATTACTCATAATTAATTATTTCAAGGAACGCAATGCAAAGATAGTATAATCCTTTCATCCAAGCAAATGCGTTCGGGTTATTAAACTCACTTTTAATAAATAGTGAAAATTACTTGTTTACTAAAGGTTTGGTTGCCTTATTAATTTGCATCCGTTCCTTTTTACTAAACATATCATTGTAAATCTGCGAATCATCAATGACAAACTTTTCTTCTTTCTTCATATTTATTTCTCCTATATGTTTTAAATAATCACTCTTAATCTTTCTCCAGCAATGTTCGCATCTTGAAGAATCCATAAATTCTGTTGGCTCGCAAGGGTCAACATCTTTCAGAGAATCGAACTCATGTGGCAGAACCTTAAACACGTTTTCAAAATGCTCTTTGTTGTATCTTAAAGCTTCGTCACGATAACGAAACCAAGTACAACATTCTTGAATACTTGTATTCTTGCTGAAAATCAAATATGCTTTATTCATACATTCAATACAGTTGTTTCGGTGTGTCTCACCTTTTATATTTCAATGCAAAGATAAGAAAAACACCTCAGCCTTGCAAATTATTTAATATATTATTGGTATATCTTAAACATAATTCGCTTACTGAAACATATTTTAATCTTTCATCACCTCAAAATGGGCATCCATAGCCTCAACAATATTACATAACGTATCAATGTCTGCATTAAAACGTCCCATCTCAATGTTACGAATATTGTTAGGTCTATAACCGGACTTTTCTGCCAGCTCCTCTAAGGTCATACCACTGAGTTCTCTAACCTCTTTAATTTTCTGCCCCATGATATAGCGATAGAGATTTCGATTACGATGTTTTTTGTCATCATCAGGATTTCTTCTTTGCTCTAAATAAGCAATTTCAAAGTTCCTTACCTTCAGACAATTAACCATGTTGCCAAATATCTTATGCTTAGGGGGAAGAGGGAAACCATCGGCATCCTCTTTTACAAGTTCTATTTCGCCACCTTCGGTAGCCTGTATGTACTGAGCGAAGCGCACCGCATCATCGTAGTACATTTCCGTAAATCTTTGTATCATATTTTAAGAATTTTCTGCAAAGGTACACAAAATAACTCACATTTGGTCAAACTTGAAACATGCAAATAGGTTTTATTTGGTATTTTTAAGACTTCGCTGTACTTTTGCACAATAGGAATAAAAATAATTTAAATCATATAATTATGTGGGTATATAGTGAAAAACAAAAGACTTGGGTCAACCTTGAACAAGTTCAGCGAATAGCTAGTGATGGACAAGGTGGGTATCTGTTAATCAGTCAAGATGGCAAGAAAACACCAATCGACCAAACTTGGTATGATAAGGCAATGCGCTGGGTTGACCCTGACTGGTGGGAGAAACATCCTAATGGCGGTAAAGATTCATTGAACTTCGAAGATGCTTTGAAGGCAATAATGAAAGCTACTGGTGCAAAAATGGACAAAAAGGATAAGGATAAAAAAGAGGGGGAAGAATAGACCTTCCCCTTCTTCTAATATTCAATCATTGTTCTTTGTCTTTTTTATCATTTCTGTTATATATTCAACAACCTTTTCGTTTGCCTTATTGATATTCGTGAAATCCTTTTGAATATAAATATCAGTAACGTCAAGTTGGGAAACATGGTTGAGCGCTTCGTGAATGGTGTACTTGTCAATGCCTAATTTGTTTCTTGCTATAGATGCCCAAGTATGGCGAGCAGAATAGAAATCGAAACGAGGAATACTCAATTCGTCTGCAATAGAATGTAATCCCTTATTTATATGCTTGTTGAAATTGGATGCATTGCTATACTTCTGATAGAAATCAAAGACCCTAGATGTTCCCTTATATTTTCTAAATAAAGGCTTTATGATGTCAGGTACGACAATTTCGATATGTGCATTGTCATTTCTTCTATCTCTAGTCTTAGCTCTGTCGTAAGCAAGAACGCCCTTATTATAGCTGACACATTCATACATATCAACTGAATTCATTCCCATCAGAAAAAAAGAGAGAATATAACAATCCCTCGCCATGCCAGCACGTCTAGTACCTCTGAAATTAAATACCTTGATAAGGTTCTCTTCGCTGATTACCCTATCTTTTGTCTGTGGAATATCCTTCGGAACGGAGAATTTATCGAAAGGATTGCTTTTAATAACATCATCACCATTCGTATTGTACTCTTTGATAGCCTCATTAAATATGTGTCGCATATTACCCAAGTATAAAGACTGCGCTCTAGGATGTCCCTCTAAAAACTTCTTATATCCGTTAAGGAATCTGTAGTCGATGAGTGAAAAAGGAAGCTTTCTACAGCCATTAAAGCGTGCAAGGGAATTGAGCATAATTAGGTAGTTTTTCTTTCCCTTATTGCTAGATTTCTCTACCCAAGCTTCAGTAAAACTGAAAAAATCCAAATCTTCTGTCTTGCTGCCTCTACCCGTCAGATGTTCGCATATCCAATCAATATCAACATCTTTGCCTAGCAAGTCAACCTCTAAGTTATAGAGAGCATCCTTCATTACGTTAATCTTATCTTCAATAGTCTTCAATATCTTACGTGAAGAAATTTTTCCGGCTCTTGACAAATCAGAGTCAGAAACAACTATATTGGTAGGAAATCTTTTTCTTTGTCCCTTATGAGAAAGAACTATAGACACCTTTCTTGTCTTGTCTTGCTTTGGTTTACCAAGCTCATATGTTATTGTAGCCATAATATTTTTCCTTTAAATTTACAGTATTTTGCAGCAATTTTGCGGAAAATGCGGCAATTTTGCGGCAATTTTGCACTTTACTTGTAGCACTTAGAGCCTACATGTGAAATTTCAAAATCTTCTAATAAATCATTCCTGCTTCATAAGCGAAAGTTTATTATTCGTCCATAAATACCTGTTTTATAGCCATTTATAAAGAAAAATGGCGAAACAACCTATCCGATTATTTCACCATTCCTTGAATATTTTCATCGTGATTCCGTTGGGGTTCGAACCCAAGACCCACAGCTTAGAAGGCTGTTATACGGAACACCAATAAAACATCTAAACAATAGCGACTTACGCTATAGGCGAATAATCATTTTGCGGCAATTTTGCGACATTTTATGCAAGCCTACTCCACAGAAAATACAAATATACTTTACATTATCTTTTCCTTTTCTGCTGATATTCCACAACTAAGAGCTGCTTCACATCTGCTAAATCCAACTCTAAATCACGATAGGTAGGATTAAAGGAACGCAATATAAGCTTTCCATTATTCATATCCAAGTCAATGATGCGCTTCAACAGAATACCTTCTTTATGAACTATGATATATTCCTTTCCGTCTATATGAAGACCATTGTTCTTGACCATGTAATCATGGCAGACTTTACATATAACGATGTCTCCATTCTGATAAGCTCTAGACGAGCCATCATCCATAGAGTCACCGTTTACCTCAAATGCCAAATACTTCTCTTTGTCTTCCTTTACGATAGGAATTGTTGGGAGCGATGAGATATATACGTCATCTGCATATCCGCTGAGATAACCAGCATAAGCCATCTGTGGAACAAGAGGAACAAAGCTAACGCTTGAATTAATATTCGACCTGATGTCATCGTTAAACATCTTTCCTTCTCCGGTCTTAAGCCAATTCAAATTTAGCTGAGGGTAAGCCAAAGAGATATTCTTCAAGAAAGTCTCACTTGGCATATCCGGTAATCTGCTAATCGAACTGGTATAACTCTTGCATTTGCGTAAAAAGAATGTAGTACTAATCCCCATCTCTGTACAGAATGGCGCAATTCTGCTTTTGTAGTTGTTGAATTTTTCAATATTAGCCTCCGGCTGCAACATTTCACCAGCTCCATTAGCGAGCCAATCCATATTAAGGTCGGGGAATTTAGAATTTACCCTATAAGATACTCTTGCTGTGAATACACCATTCTTCCCTATAATTGGAAAGTTAGAGGCCACATCAGCTTTGTCGCAAAATTCTCGTTTGGTAATTCCTTTATATTTAAGATACTCACGCAGTCTTGTTTTTGCATTTTCGTTTTCGCTTACCTTTATAGGTGAAGAGATGAACATTTCTCCCATTCCCGTCCTAATATAACTTGGATTTACCTGCGGAAATTTTCTCGTTATAGCTTGCAAGCTTTTGGAAGATACACGATTAGTTATACGGCTTACAAAGCCATGTCCTAAGCCTACGGTATCCTCGAATTTTTCATTTGAAGTGTAACCCAAAGCAGTGATTACAGCCTTCAGTCTTTCGTATGCACTATTCATAACCTAAAATTTAATACGCAGTAAGCGCATGTGTAACTTAATTTATGTAAACATTTAGAGCTTAAAGATAACAAAGGTTAATATAGTATATTTAAACACTAATTTATTTGCATGTTTGCAATACTTTTCTTATCTTTGCACTCGAAAACATTAAATATGTTGCAAATATACATAAATATATCGTAACTTGCAAGAAATTTAATATATTTTTTGTAATATTACATAAAAAGGTGAGACACACCATAAAAACTGTAGAAAGAATATGTCATTAAGCGAGATTAAGCAATTAGTATCAGTAGCATTTCAAGCGGGACGGATGGATGCCCAATTCGAAATGGGCTTGCGTTCCGACAAGATACGAAGAAAGGATGCCGAATGCTATCTTGCATCAAAAGGATTCGAAAAACAGATGATTGACAAATGGGTCAAGAATAGGTTAATGAAAGAATATGTAGGTGATAGTAAAAACTCACCTAGATATTATTCTCTCAAAGAAATCAATGAACTTGTTGTTTCTTGTCAGATAAAGAAAATGATTATTTAAAATATACGACTATGGCAGAGAATAAGGCAGCGAAGCCTGTAGAAGGGCAGAGCGTAGAAATTAAGGATTATGAGTTTCGCCTCCTTGATGCAGAAGAGATAGAAGTCCGTGTTGGTCAAGGTGGTAATCAGAAGTCACCGGACTGGTGTTCCTTGTTGCTTTACAAGGACGCAAGATGTGACATGAGACGATTAGATGAGAAATTCGGCATCTATGGTTGGAAACGTAAACATGAGCTTATCGGTCAGAACCTCTTTTGTACGGTTTCCGTTTATAAAGAAGGCATCGGTTGGATAGATAAGCAAGATGTTGGTACGCCAAGTAACACTGAAGCCGTTAAAGGTCAAGCAAGTGATTCTTTTAAGCGTGCATGTTCTTGCTTAGGTATCGGTCGAGAATTATACACCGCTCCCAAAAAGATATTCATCAATCTAAACCGAAACGTTGAGTATTCTCAAAGCGGAAAGTTGAAGACTGTTTTTCATGTGGGATATGTAGATTATACAAACAGGTGCATTTCTAAACTTATTATCCAAGATGAAAATAACATTGTACGTTGGTATTGTGGTATGACAGAACAAGAAGTTCTTGACTGGATGAATAAGCAGAAAGAGATATATGGTTACTCAGAACCTGCCCCAAAGAGTGAAGAAGAGAAGGATGAAAATCTATATATGCAAAAACAATATGCTTATCCACAATTACAACAGACTCAGATATGGGAGGAGGTAGATAGAGTTTGGGATGGTTTTCCTGACCTTCAGAAGTCCGAAGAGTTTAAGCGTAAATGTGCTTTACGAAAGATGGAACTTGCACAAAGCAAAGCAGATTTGAAAGCCGTTTATGATGCTTATCCCGAATATCAAAAGAATGCAGAGTTCTTAGCTAAGTTGACACAATTTAAATCAAGATTAATATGATACAATTGAATAACAGTGGAGTTCTTTATGAGGACTCCACACATCAGTACTTTTATGATGGTCGTGAATTAAGTGGTATTACAGGTATGCTTCATCAGTATGTATTCCCCAACATGTACTCTAACGTAAACGAAGAGGTATTGAAGAAAGCTGCCGAAAAAGGCACTATTATCCATGAGCAGGTAGAGTTGTTTGCTTCATTGGGCATTGAGCCAGCCTCAGAGAGCGTCAAGGCTTTTGTTGCTTATATCAAAAAGAATGGATATGAGATAATTGGCAGTGAATATGTCCTTCGTATCGGAGAAGACCATGCAAGTGCAATCGACTTGGTGATGCACAAGGATGATGCACCGGACGATGAGGTTGAGATTTGGGATATTAAGGGTACTTATTCCGTTAACAAGGAGTATGTGCGTTGGCAGAACTCGATGTATAAGTTCGGTTTCGAAACATTGAATCCTCATCTGAAGGTTACACGTATATGTTGTATGTGGTTGCGTGATGACGAGAAGCGAGGAACAATCTGTAAACTCATCCCATTAGGCAAGCCAAGACCTGCGAGTGATGTTAAAGAATTGTTCCGATGTGAGAAAGAAGGTCGTTTGTATAGTGATGATACAAAAACACCTTATTATATTATAGATAACGAAATCGCACTCATGGACGTTCAAGAGCGCATTGCTAAATTGCAAGAACAGGAAAAGGAGTTGAAGGCTGCTATCTTTGATGGTATGTCAAATGACAACCTCACATCTTATAAAACTTCAATTTACACTTATTCTTTGAAGTCCGCTTCTGAGAGGGTTACGTTAGACACAAAGGCTTTTGATGCGGATGACGAAGAGGCTTACAACCATCTATTGGAAAAGTATAAAAAGGTAACTAAGGTAAAGCCTAGTTTGACCTTGAAAAGAGTTGGATAACTTTATTGTTTTATTAAATATTTTAAGTTATGGCTAATAGTTATAAAGGTAAGATTGTTGCTATCGAAGGCATTCAGTCTATTCAGAGACAAGGTAAAGAACCATTTGAAAAGAGACGTTTGATGCTTGATGCAACACGTTTCGATGGTTTGACAGGTGAACGTGGCTACGAAAAGCGTATCATCTTTGATTTCAGTGGTAAGAATGTTCATGTTCCAGATGGTTTTAATGTCGGGGATATTGCTGAAGTATTCTTTGACGTTGAATCTTATCAAGGAACAAAGAAGGATGGCACAACAGACTGGTTTACATCTGTTCGTGGCTACAAGATGCAAAAGATTGAAGCACAGAACAATGCGCCACAAGGTGGCATGCAAGCTGCTGCTAACAATCCTTTTCCACCACAAGCTCCAGCCGCAGGTGCAGCCCCTATGCCACCAGCACAGCCAAGTGGCAATAGCGCATCTGATGCACCATTTTAAACTTATTATGGTGGAGAATTAATTTTCTCCACCTTTCATTAAAGAAAGATGGTATATAATATGTTGAATCCTGTCGAGCTTGAAAAGTTCGAGGAACGGACTAAGGCAATGATAGCCAAAGCCAAGAAACTACAAGGTGATTATTATAATGAGAAGTTCTTTGTTGTTGACCTTAAAGAGAGACAACAATCGAGGACAATTCAGCAAAATGCTTATTTGTGGGTAACAATCACTTATGTGGCTATCGAAGAGGGATATACAAAGGACTATATCGAACAAGAGTTCAAACGTATAAATAAAGATGTCTTTCTTAGGGAGCGTAAGAATAAACAAGGCAAGACCTTCCAATATTGGAGACACATACCAGACCTTGACAAAGAAGAAATGTCTTTATGTATAGACCGATGGCTTCATCATTGCTCTATGGAAAGAGGATTATACATACCGACTCCGCAAGACCATGCTTATATGGTATGGCAGACGCAGGTGGAGAGGCAAGCAGAATTAAATAAAGAGTTTTTATAGGATGCTTGGTGTCGTAGCTCAGTTGGATAGAGCAAATGTTTCCTAAACATTAGGCCGTGAGTTCAAACCTCACCGATACCACATTCTCTAACATAAAAAATAAAAAATATGAAATCATTAACAGGAAAGTATTTTATCGTAGGTGTTCGTTATGAGAAAACTTTAGAAGATGGAACGAACGCCAAGACTACTGAACAATATGTTGTAGATGCCTTGTCATGGTCAGAATGCGAGGCTAAGACGACAGAGGAAATGGCTGCATATACCAATGGTGATATGGAGATTGTCACTATGAAGAAAGCTGGTTTCTCGGAGTTGTTCCTTTCGGAAGTTGATAGTGAGGATAAATACTACGATTGCAGTATTAATATGATTACTATTGACGAAAAATCAGACAAGGAGAGAAAGACAAAGGTTCGCTATCTTGTGCAGGGTGATACCATTGAAAAGGCTCGTAAGAATGTAGATGAGATTATGGGTAAGACTATGATTGACTACGATATTACAAGCCTTAAGGAAACATCAATCATGGATGTATTCTTACATATGAGTAAACCAAAGGAGTAAGGCTTTTCATTTTTCTTATTATTTAATTAGTTTGAAATCCCCCTATGGGGTGGTGCTGCTTAGTTCAATGGTAGAACGTCCGCCCAAATCGGAAAAAGGTTGTGGGTTCGACCCCCACAGCAGCAACTATGACTTTTGGTTTGATAAAGGATAAAGATTATGGGATATTATGATAGATTCAACAAAGGTGGAAAGAAGCCTAAACACCAAAGGAGCGAGAAGCAAAAGTGGGTTGACAAGCTAGATAGGCTTATGTCGGTTTATATCCGCATGAGAGACTCTAGAGAGTTTCACTATAAGTACTTCAGATGTATCAGTTGTGGACGAATATTGCCAATCGACCAAGCCGACAATGGGCATTATTGCGGACGAACTCATATGAGTTTGCGCTTTGATACACGTAATCAGAATGCGGAATGCAAACGATGCAACAGATTCTCTTCTGACCATCTTATCGGTTATAGAAAGAATTTGATAATGAAGCTTGGAAGATTGGCTTATTTGCAAAAGCATCCTCACGTTCCTTTAGATATGGAAGAAGTAAAGCGGCTCGGAGAACAACAAGTTGATTTACTGGAAGTAATGAAACATCAAGCAAAGAATTGGTCGGTGTTTGAATTACAGGAACTCTATAAATACTATGCAGCTCTAATACTAAAAATGAATGAAGAAAAAGACAATTAATAAGAATTAAATAATGTTATTGCCATAACAATAGACACTAAATTATTTGCATTATTAAATTATTCTTCGTACCTTTGCAATCGGCTTGGTGAGACACACCATAAAAACTGTAAGGTCATTTTTCTATTGGCTTTTGTTATGCATAAGACTTGTGCATTCCTATATAGTAACAAAAGCGATTTCATATTATTTGTGAAATGAAGTTTAAATTAAGACCATATCAAGAAGAGGCAAGCAAGAAGGCAGTTGAGTTTTTCTTGGATGAAAAGAAAAATTGGAATGCTCTGGAAGTGCTTCCTACAGCATCGGGCAAATCCTTGATTTTGGCAGATATAGCTGCTAGGCTCAAGGATAAAGTACTTGTGTTCTCTCCTACTAAGGAAATTTTGGAACAAAACTACAAGAAGTATTGTTCTTATGGATTTGAAAATGCCAGCATCTATTCCGCTAGCTTTAAATCAAAAGAAATCAGCGATGTTACTTTTGCTACAATTGGTAGTGTAAAAGGACATCCCGAATTGTTTACTGACTTCAAGTACATATTGATTGATGAGGTTCATTTAGTAAAACCTGAATCCGGCATGTATAAGGAGTTTCTTGATAAATTAAAGAGCAAGGTCATAGGTTTAACCGCAACACCTTTCCGTTTGTATTCCTATCAGAACTATGGTAGCATACTGAAGTTTCTGACAAGAAGTCGAGACAAGATTTTCAAGGAGCTTATTTATTATGTTCAAGTTGAGGATATGGCAAAAAACGGATATATCTGTCTTCCGAACTATTATACATGCCCGCCACCACAATGGAACGAAGGAAACTTGCAGCTCAATTCAACTTGCCGTGATTACACTGACAAAAGTGTCAAGCAAGAATATGAACGTGTAGATTTGTATGGATGGTTAGTTAGTGTTGTCAAAAGATTACTTAATCCTAAACGAGGTGGCCAGCGTAAAGGCATCTTGGTTTTTACGAAGTTCGTTAAGGAGGCTCAGAAGCTGACATATTCCATACCTAACTGCGAAATGGTCTGTGGAGAGACACCACCGAAAGAACGTGAAGCAATCATCGAGCGTTTCCGTAATGGTCAGACTAAGGTATTGGTAAATAGTCAAATATTAGTCGTAGGTTTTGACTATCCGGAGTTAGATACGGTCGTGTATGCAAAGCCAACACGTTCTTTAGCGCAATACTATCAAGTCGTAGGAAGACTTCTTAGACTATCAAAAGGGAAACAACCTTGGTTTGTTGACCTCTGCGGTACTTATGAGAGGTTCGGGAAAGTTGAAGACTTGAAATTGCTAGACCTAAATGGCAAAGGAAAGTGGGTAATAATGAGTGGAAATAAACAATTAACAAATACATTCTTTTAAGATATGATAGTAAAATTAGACGAAAAAGCGTGTAGCTTGGATGCTGATGAATTAGTCGCTTTTGTCCGTCTTTCATTTAATGCTGACAAAGACGGATATGTGTATGGGAGCAACAAAGAATTATCGGAAAAGATAGGTATGTCGGTGGCAAAGACAAAAAAAGCTATTGATGGGTTGTTTCAGAAACAAATGGTATCTATCGGAAACGGAAAAGTCTTTATTTGGAAGCATGAAGACAACATAGAATTTGCTGAAGGTGAAGAATCTAAACCACACAAGAATGAACCTGAACGAATAGCATTGAATAACGTCCCTAGTGTACAACAAGTGGATGATAAAGCAAAGAAGGTTTGCGAATATTTCAATAAGGTTATCGCTGGAAGAGGAATGCCTATAGTTCATGCCCTGACATCGAAGAGAAAGTCAATGATTAATTCACGGCTTAAAGAATATGGGAGTGAGCAGATGAAGTTGATGATTGACAAGGCGGCAGCATCTTCATTCCTTAATGGTAGTAATGGATGGATGGCGAGTTTTGATTGGATTATGAGACCAAATAATTTTGTTAAAGTATTGGAAGGAAATTATGATGATAGAAAGCAAGGGACTAATAAAGACGCAGAGCAAGGCTATTACCAAGAATCAGCAAACCTCGTGCAGCGTCTCAATCAGCAGAGAAAAGCAACGAATATTCAATGAGTACGGAACATTTGAAAATGTACTTATGTCTTTCTCTCCATCAAGTCAAACAGGTAGTAAGATGTCTATAGGTAATGCCTTTAAAAGCAATGCGCCAACACTTACTTATCTTGACTTATGCTATGGAGAAGGCAGTGCGATAACATGGCTTGTAGCATGGGTTTCTTATATCTATGGTATTTGTGGCTTTGTTAATAACGAGGTTACGGATAACACCAAAATATCAACAGTAAACGCAATAATGGATGAGTATTATTTTCTTAATCTGAATGAATTGATTACTTTCTTCAAGATGTTTATTGCTGGAAAATTCGAAAAATTCTACAAGAAGCCAAATCCTCAAGTCATTACCAAGAGCTTGTACACTTTCTGCTCTCAACGGATGGATGCCGTTAAAGCAGTAGAGGCTAATATTAAGAAAGAAAATGAGGCTAAAGAAGATGAGGCTATCAGACAAAATGCTATCCCATTTGAAGAATGGGCCGCAATAAAGAAAGCTAAAGGCGAAGAAGTCAACATAGAACTTATCGAAGACGATAAAGGCAACAAACTTTATCGGGTTAAAGCTCCAAAAGCAGACGCAAGGTTAGACTCAGCTTATATGATAGTCAAGAATACAACTAATGCCGATTTCAAGGCTATATGCAAGCTAAGAGAATGTTTCGTTAAGAAATATGGTATAGACCCATACGACTTGATTAGAAGTTTAGGGAACAAAAAACTTAGAGAATATGAAGAAAGAAGAAATTGTCAAGGCAATCATTAAAAACCTTAGAGATGTAAATGGCAAAAAGTTCCGCAAGGATGATGTTCAAGCCATTGTGAATTATTTCATAGACCTCACAAAGCAATCGTTGCGCAACCGAGATCGTGTTATGATACGCAGCTTTGGAACATTTGTGGTACGACATAAAAATCCCAAGCAAATTAATTGCGTGCGAACAGGAGAGAAAACGATGACAAGGGAGAAAGACCATGTGGCTTTCATTCCTTCTAATGATTTTGACTTAGATTCAATAGTATAAAATGGAGATAGCAGAAATAGAACAGATTATAGAGGCTTGCAACTTTGATGTTGCTAGCCAGACCCAAAGAGCAGAAACATTTAACGTAATTGACGCTATTGTAGAAATGCGCAAATACGATGGTCGTTTCAACGCCAAACGTTGGGAATATGAAAATGTTAATGGACGAGGTACGATAGAAATATATTCTAAACTCGTTGCCGGAACTCTAGAGGACAAATTAGCAGAGTTTGCTATTACATTATTCTCAATGGCCAATAAGTACAAGATGAATGTCAAATCGTTGAGGTTAGACCCCGATTCAATGAGAGACCGTTCCTTTGAAGACTTGATGATGTCTATGCTGAAGATTGAAATGACACATTACCGAGTGTTCAAGAAGATTATAATCTTGATTGGCATGCTTTGCGGATATTGCATGATGAATGGTATTGATTTGTTGTGGTTCGTTAATAAGAGACTTTTGATAAACATTAAATAGACTAAAATATGAATAAGTTAAAGTTAATTTTTACGAGTACGGATTTCGCATCTTACACGAAGAGTACTATGGGTATGTTATGCAAGGTTCTTTTTCGAATTCCTTACCTTGTACTCGTAGGCATAGTTAGTACAACATGCTGGCTTGCTAAGTGTATTGTAAGGTTCTGCAAGGAGAATACAAAGGCAGCAGTAATAATAGGCTTTGCCATTTGCTTTATGGTTATGTTTGTTGAGTTTATCTATTTTAAAATTCAGCTAGCAAAGAGTTCGTATCAGACAAGTGAACTTATTAAGCGAAACTATGAGCTGGAGCAAACCGACAGATACGATATAGGCTTCCACGATGCGATGGCAAAGAACAAGGAAATGCTTACTCAAAATATTAAGCCATGACGGATGAATTTAAAAATGCCTTTACGAGGGCACAAGCCTTGCAGAGAAGGTTTAACCCAGATTACATGAACTCCTTTTCGATAGCGATTAAATACGATAGCTATTACGAGGAATACATGGAGATTGAATTGAGAACAGATAATGATAAGTTCTTTATTTCTACATTGACATGCGTTTACGAAGAGGATTATACTCTGAGATTGGACGAATTAGAAAAAACAATAGACAAATTATTGACAGATGAAGACAATGAATAAAAAAGTTATTTTTGTAAGCCTGTTGGATGTTATAAGTATTCCATCGGGTAATGAGCATTCTGTAGATATTACGGATTTTCAGCTAAAGCACGATTTCTTTAGAGCGTTGCAAGCAGATGATAATATAGTCCGTGTCAATATCTTAGGATATGACAAGAACCAGGTAATGTATTCAAGCGATATAACATTCGCAAAAATGGTATCGGTTATTACTTACGAAATTGCTATGTATGCTGATAAGGCGGTAGTTCCATATCGCTCTACAGATAATATTGATGATACTTTTGTTGATGCTGCAAAAAGCACCGAGAGTATAGAGTTTCTCAAAGACAAATCTAATTGGCTGATTATTGGGAACGATGATCTGGCTGATAAATTTGGGGTTGACAATATAACAATGGAGGATTTCGTCAATGGAGAACTTGGAGAATATTCTGAAGGAGCTAAGGCAGCAGAAAAGAGATAAACATATTAAACCGGAAATCTTGACCTTAGCAACCATAAAGAATAGGTACGGAAAAGACCCGTTACCTGAGTTGCGTAATTTATGGGCAAAAGGACTGGTTAAGAATTGTAGAACTTTAAATGATTTAGGCTTTATATACAATGGATAAGGAGTTAATAAAAAAGTTAGTTGCACAAGGCAAGGCTTATGTACTTGACTTGCGAGGTGGTAGTGTTCCTTATAAGGAAGGTAATGCAGCGGCAGTTGATTTTTACTGTCCACAAGATGTAGTGTTGAATATGCCTTGGGTGAAAATGGGTAGAGGTCACATCAACCTACATTTAGGAATTGAACTTCCTAAAGGTGTTGGCTTGGATATTCGTTCACGTTCTGGCTTTACTGACAAAGGTATGGAAGTTGATGTGGCCTTTATTGGCAAGAACGAAACACAAGTTGGTTACATGACTAATGTTAGAGCGGACATTGATATTTGTCTAGGTCTGGTCGATGAAGACTATAGAAACGATATTGGTGCGCTTTATAGAGTTAATTCCGACCGTTATATGCCAACGAAAGATAGCAAATTTAAACTTGATTCTGATTACGAATATTATGTTTTCGTAGTCAAGAAGGGTACTCGTATTTGTCAGGGTGCATTCCGCAAGGTAGAAAATCCAGATTGCATACTTGGAGAGTTGAATATGGAAAATAATCGTGGAGGAGGATACGGACATGGCGGAACAAAATGACAATGGGTGTAGCGAATATGCTAACAAGTATATCTTTGTGATTAGACGTTTGGCAGACATGATTGAATGCAAGGATAATGCCGCTTTCGTGTCATCTCTAAGGGAAGACTTCGGAAAGCTCGGATTATTTTCAAGCGCAGCCAATTTCCTTCGTCTTATGTATGAGATACGAGCATCTTCTGAAGACAAAGAAATCTTACGAAGCCATATCAGCGTAATGGCGATGGAAGCCTTGCTTACGCTCTCTTGGCATATTGTTTCAGATTATAACGACATCATCGAGTCGCAAATCGTATTGTTCAAAACCAAAAACAAGCGGTATGGAAACGCATTTTCGGAATGTTTTGCTAAAGATGGTTATCCGTATGCCTTCGGTCATTTGCAAGAGAAGATTAATCGTATTTGCTCTTTGCTGACTTTGAACGAGGATGCTAAAGAAGAGCCTATTCTTGACTGCTATAAAGACTTGTTGGGATATTGCATTTTAACTCTAATAGAAATAAAATGAAATACCGGATTAAAAGAATAGAAAAAGTTATCAATGGGCAGAGTTCGTTTGAGCACTGCTCGTTGGTAGTTTCCGACATAGAAATGTTTAGAAAACAAATAGATGCAGACGAGGTTGACTTTGTTTATGAAATGTTGAACTAAAAACAGAAAAGAATGAAAGAACCAGACATTGAAATGAATCTAAAGAAAATCATGGAACGCATAAAATGGATTAGAGAAACTAAGGCCATCTTATCCAAGGAAGAAATAAGTCTTTCCATTCCATTGATGCAAGATTTATCGCAAGTAGGCAATATTTACGATAAGTTTATGAGCTTTCATGCCGGACGAAATTCCACAATGGTACGCAAGCAATTTATCTTTGTTATTCTTTATCTTTATTCTCCTAGTGCCCTTGGCGGTTCTAAGATGAGAAGAGGGTTAAGAGAAAAAATCGCTAAGGTTTTGGGGTGTACATGTTCTAATGTGAGCCATGATTACAAAAACATCAGTTTCTATTATATTACTTACCGAAGTTTCCGTAATGACGTGAATGAGATATTGGATAAGCTATTAATAGATTTGGGCTTAAAAGAGATAGGGGAAGAATAGATCCCCCTACCCTTTTTAAAGCAATCGCAACTCTTGTTTAACACCAAGCTTTTTTGACTCTTTATTAAAGAATTCTAATTTACGTTTTACTTTATCTTTAAACTCCTCGAACAATACAATTAAAGCCTCTTGTTCGGTATCAAAAAGTGATTCCTCTCTAATTGTATGCTGTTTAGTTCGTTCACAATAGTCGGGTTTGTATTTATAATCTATCCACCAACCAGAAGGGTTAAGCTCATTTCCCTCGAACCAAGATACGTTGCAGCATCCCTTTATAATACAGCGTTGCGGATGTTCAAACCAACTATCTATATACCAAGCAATATCACCATTCTTATATTTTGGAATGGGTCTTTCCTCTTTATTTGTATATTTATACTTTTTTATATTACTCATGTTCTATTATTCTTAAATATTTTAACTTTGCGAATCGGTATGATACATATACCATATCTACATTCACCCGTGTATTAAAGGCAAGAATACATCCTTTGTCATCATAGAACCCTAAGATAATATACTTATCGCCAACATACCCTGCTACGTATGCACCAATATCATTACCTTTATAAAGAACAGGCTCCCCACGATACGCATTGAAAAAATCTTTATTTGTCATACGCTATCGCTATTTTAGTTCATCAAAGTCAAGCCACTCTATCTTATCGTAGCATTCGTACAGAACTTCAATACGCTGTGTTCCGTCTCCTCTTGTGACAATCCATACATCATCACTCATTGCTCCGTAGTGAAGAGCCGTAGGATTTACGCCACCTCCACTATATCGGAACATCACCCATTTTCTTAATGGTGGCTTCTCTTCCTTTAAGTCGTGCCATAATGATGCTGCATTCACGTAAGGAACGTTTTCTATGTCACAATCCGTAACACCAACTTTCTCGGTACTGAACGTTACTCCTTTTAACTCATTGTAATTTACCTCATCTTCGTTGCTACAGATGTTGAGGTAAATTTTCTTTGGTAAATTCTTAACTTTCATATCACTTAAACTTAATGATGAAGAACTCAGTTTTAAGCCATTTATCAAGGCAAAGACCTTTCCATCCTTATCAATATCCATAATAGTCTTTTCTGCCTTTTTAAAGCTTAATTTTAAGATTTATAATTTTATGTCTTGCTCTTGCTTTGTCATAACTTTGCAGCCAAGATGCTTATTAAAATACTTTAAGTCCTTACCGTTAATCACTCTATCCGTAACAAATCGGTTATGTTGCAAAATACGAGACGATGCTATAGTTCGGGAATATGCCATCTGCATGGCAGACAGACTTTCATGGTATTCTTCCAATGTTTTGTCTATCTCATAACCGACAAAGTTTCTATCACTGTCTAATGCGGCTTGCATTGTCGTTCCAAGACCAAGAAAAGGGTCGAGCACCGTGTCTCCCTTGCACGAATACATATTGATAAGACGGTAAGGTATTTCGTAAGGGAAGGCTGCGCTTCTTGTTCGAGATTTTCCGTCAGCCATCTTCTGTTTTACACCCTTCACATTCCAGGTGTCAGAGAACCACGTATTTCTCTCTTCCCAGAAGAATGCGCTTTGTCTTCGATTTTTCTTCTCCTCCTCGGTCTTAAACTTTCGACTTTTGCCCTTTCTGAATATTAGTATATATTCGTGTTCGAGGGTGACATAAGCACCACATGGAAGCATACCACTTCCCATAAACTTATTTGGGGCATTGGTTTGCTTTCTCCAAATGACGCATGGAAGTTCCGTAAAACCAAGGCTTCTGCAAAATTGCGATATTTTCGCATGGTTATTAAACAGCTGGAAGTTTCCATTGATAGTTCTTGTAGCATCTCCTATATTGATACAAAGGAAACCTCCTTCTGAAAGAACCCTGTAACACTCCCTCCATATATTGTTGAGTATTCCGTGCATTAAATCGAAAGCTACGGATGGATGATCTGCAAGGTTGTACGCAATAGCCTTATTTTGACTTGCAAATATATCGTCCCACATTTCTACCATCGGATATGGAGGCGATGTTACTACAATATTGATGCTTTCATCTGCTAACTCTTCCATATTGCATGCCGACTTATAATAGATATTTCTTTTCATACGCTACTCGAATTTAATAACAAAAAATTCCTTATCAAGCCACTTATCAGGGCATAAGCCTTTCTTAGGTTTGCCGATGGTGATGCTATCAATCTTCTTTTCAACAGACGGCTTATTACCTTTCGGATAGCCTTTAACGAAGAGAACGTGGGTATATGGCTTCAATATAATTCTCTGCGTATTAATATATTCTTTAAGCAAATCTGTTCTCCCTGCCAAACACAAAGCCAAATCTTTCACATCAACAACATTGCTGTTATTTTGAAACAATCGTGCTACCCAATATGGCTTAATAATTCGATACTCCTCTGTCTTTTCGCCAGTCACAATCATGTCGAACCATTGCTTGCTGACGTTGAGGGGCAATGTTTTCTTCTTCATCTTTACACCTCCTCCCAGTCTGTTGCAAGTATATCCTCAGAATCTTTGAAAACACAAGGAAAGAATTGTCCATCGCATACAGCCACAATAGTCTCAGAGACAATATGGATATAAGCTCCACATTCTTCACAAATTACCCTTCTCACTTTCTTTCCCTCCTTCATTCTTCTCAGAGCCTCCGAGAAGTCAAATATTTCCTTCTTCATTTCTTATTTCTTTTTAATTGATATTTAATATTAAACTCCCAAAGCAGAAAGGCTACATTAATTTCATAAACACCACTATAAGGCTTCCATACGATTAAACTTGGAATGAAATAAAAGCACCAATCGTATTTGGTTATAAGATATTTGAGATTAAAACTTATCTTCTTCATACGCTATTTCTCTAACTTTTTTTGAATGTCGCAAGTATATAGATTGAACCGCAACAAGGTATCGTAGATGCTGTTATCAATGCAGATGGTGGTATTAGGTTATATTGTACTAATTCCCAACCATCATGGCCGTATTGATTAAATTTATCAGATAGAATCTTGGTCATCTCATCAGCTTTCTTGATAACTATTGAAGTTACCATATACTCATACTTCTTCATTTCTCACCTTCCTTTCTATCAAACTTGTTGCCAACTATTTCTATCTTACCAATTTCCAGAACATCTGAAAGACAATAAAGAGGTTCATTTCCGCTGGCTACCATAAAAGCATAGTTCTCTTCTGACCAAATTACTGTACCTATAGGCTTATGACCTACGAAATGTATTAGGTCGTTCTCAAACAATTCTTTACCTCCACAATCTTTCAGCCCTGTAAACATACAGACTGTAGAAGGGTCAATCTGATAAGCGGGATTTCTGTTTAACTTGCTTTCTTTCTGACGATTCTCAATGATGTAAGTGTTGTCATTCTCCTCGTAGAAATAGCCTTTTATCCATTCTCCGTTGTCAAGACGTTTAGCCTTGAACTTGATATTTTCTATTTTCATAAGCTGTTATTTTAAATCACTTGCACTATCAGCAATACCAACACTATATTTCTCAACAAACTCAGCAGAGCGTGCTGCCATTCCTTTAATCATTGCTTTTTTATGTGAGACGTTACCAGTAGTTAGAGTATCAGCTTCTTCGGCAATGTTATTAAACCATTTGATAATCTTTTCTCGTAACTCATCTGTTATTACATATTCTTTCATAACTATTCTTCTTTAAGTTTTGATTTATCTGCTAATGCTTTGATGCCCGAAAAGCAAACATCTGCTTTCCACCAGTCAGAACATTTGGCAGTTTCATCACATATTGCGCCTTCTGTACTATCAATTTCGCTTATTGCATTTAGCACACATGCTTTTTTGCAAGTAGAATTTGCAAACCAACCTGAGGGCAAACAAGCCTGCCATTTATTATTGCCGATTTTCAGTATTACGACATAATATCCATTGTAGTGCAATATATAAAATCCACTATAGATATGCTTGGTTTTAATGTTTAATACCTCCATACCTATTTCTCCTTTGCTTTAACATTATACACTCCATCAATGACATCAACCTCGTAGCAATCGGGACAATAGTGTTTACCATCTATCATTTCCCAATCTGAGTAGTCACCAATATCAACTTCTTTGTTACTGAATAGTGCAGAGCAAGTATCTGTGCCACCAAACACTTCTCCACATCTATCGCAAACAATCTGATACATTGTAATCGGTCTATACATAACTATTCTTCCTCTAAGATTCCAAAGACTGCTCCGTCAGCAAAGGTAAATTTTTCCATAAGGTCGTACATAGTTGAGCCGCCTATACAATTTATAAAAATATCTCTTTCGCTAATCATAAGGGTGATTAAAGAAAGGCTTTTATCTTCCTTTGCCCTTACCCACCCAAACGGCTGATGTTTTTGCATTTCCTGCCAGCACTCTTCTGCATCCTTGAATGGGCGGTACTTTTGCTCTGGCTTGATGCGATAATTTTTTGAATCACAGTCAAAATGTGGTAGCATAGCAGTTTTCCACATTTTTGTAGTCTTATCAAAAATTTCAATTTCTTTTCCTTCTGCGTATGCCTGAATAATAGGCAGCATTTCTTTCGCTTGATTTCTATTCATACTCAATCCTCCAACTCTTTTTTAGCTAAGCATAACTCATTTTGTATATGCTTGGCCATACCTTCACTTATTTTTATTCTTTTAGTTCCTAACATCTTAGAAACATTATTGATATGAATTATCGCCTTTTCTTTACTCATTGCTTATCCTCATTAGCTTTATAAAAGTCTGGAACTCTATTAACTTCCCACCAAGACATTCCTTCATCTCCATAAGATACAATCCATACTGGTTCTTTAGTATCTTTATCTCGACAATATACTGTACCTTGAACTTCTTCCTGCATGAAAATAGAATCTACTTCAAAGTCTAAATCTTTTAGAGTAGTATAAGTTTTGCAAGCCTCATTTCTTTCTTCACCATAAAGTCTAACAGAAGATTCTTCATCATTCATTAAGTCTATTTTGAGTATTTCTAGATTATTCTTTTCGACAATCTCAAGAATTGACTTTTTGACATTTATTTTACACATTATTCTTCCTCCTTAGCTTTTTTAAGATAAAATACTCTCCAATCTTCAAAAGTCCAATCTCTTGTATTATGAGTAAGATTGAAAATTTCTGTATCTTTCTCTAACTGGAGTAATAGCCAAGCATAATCTTCATATCGCTTTCTTAACAATCTCTTGCGACACAATCTTACATGCTTGTATAACTTATAATCAGCGGTTGCAGCATCAAAGATTATTTTACCTACTATTGCTAACAGATAAGCAGATATAACACCTAATGCAATCCAACCTAATATTGTAATTACTAAGTCCATATTCTTTTCTTTTTGCCCTCCCTAATAATTGATAATTTTCTGCGTCTTACGAACCTTAGCGAAAAACTCACAGACTTCTTGTGAAGTTGCTTTTCTCAAGCAGCTTTTCTTCATCCAATTACCGATACCATTAGATTTCTGAATCATTCCATCGGAATCCTCACCAATTATCACGCCATATCCATCAGCGCTAATAAAGCCATCATGGATAAACACTTTGCCATCACCATCAACTAAGATAGTACCTGTTTTATATTCACTTAATCTCATATTCTCTTCTTTTTACCCTCTCCATGTTGCCAAGGAGAGGGTGGTTAGTTACTCTATTTCCTTAAACTCTCTAAGGAGTTCATTATACGAAAGATTGTTAACAGCATCTTTGCCATAATTAAATGTATCATTTATTGCATGTTCATACCAATCCCAGTTGTCAACTCCATAATCCTCTAATAGTTTAAGTTTTGCCTCGGCTTTTAATAAAGCCAGCAAACGATATTTTGGAACTTCAAAACTCATATATTACTATCTAATTATATCCTTTGCAGGACGTTAGTTACTCTTCCACTTTCTCAAGTGAGAAATAATCAATTCCCCAAGCTTCGTTTGCGTAATAGTAAGGTTCTCCGTTTTTCTTTATTTTCCGGATAAGAAAATGAACCTTGATTTCATTCTTGCCAAGAGTGAAGGCATCTTTTAGACGTTCTATGATAAAGATATTGCCATTTTTATCTTTCACCTTATCACCTTCCTGAAAAGGTAACAAACTTAGAAAGTCGTTCATTATATCATTCTTCTTTTTGCGAAGCTCTGATATTTGTGAATCCAATATCTTCAAGCAGCCTTCTACATTCTGTAATTCGTTGTATAATTCTATTTCTGTCATATTTTTTTAAATTTTATGCCCGAAGGCGGTTAACCTAACATATTGCTAATGTTTAAATACTTCTCTCCAACATCTAAGTTTCTTACCTCACAGAAACCTGCTTCTGAAATTGTTCTATCATCGTCATATATCTTTGTGACGTGTATTTTGTCTATAGGACAACAATCATCATCACTTACCTCAAAAGCAATAGGCAAGTCTCCGTGTTTTGCCTTTATTTTCTCTAAGCTTTTAATCAAATCACTTATTTTCATACTAATATCTTTTATGCCCGAAGGCGTTAAACAATCAATCCATTAATTTCTCAACAATATTTGACAGTTTCATTGCTTTGTCTTGCAAGAACTTAGGAAGATTATCGAAATCAGAAGGCTTTAATCTTACGATACACAATATACCTTTTGCTGTCAGTATTGATAGAATAAACAATAATACAACCATTGCGTATATAGGAAACTTTATAATTGCTATTATTCTTTCCATACCTACACCTCCATTTCGTGATTAATTCCAAGACCGAAGAGAAGGTGCTGGAGTTCATGAACATACTTAATGTATGCAATTTGTGTACATACATTGTTGCCAGTAAACGGATATACATCAAACTCATCACCGATACCTTTTTCTATGTAGATAGGAAAATATCCATATTCTTCAATATCAGGTTTTGTATATACCCAATGACTATTCTTTACTCCTCTGCTCATCACTTCTTTCTTCCATCCATTCTTTTCTAGAATCTCTGGAGTAAGAGGAATCGGATATAATTCCCCAATATAATCATATAGATTTCCATCCATATCTTCTAATGATAAGGCATTTTGTGTAGAGCAAACATATACTTTTACATACTTTTTTATTATGGTTTTTGGTATATAGTGAAAAGCCAAATCACCTGGTATATATTCTAATTTATCCATACGATTATTCTTTAAGTTTATTAAACTTATCCTTGTAAGGACAATCATCGGCTACAGACTCTATATTGTAGCTTTCCCCTTGCAACTTACAAGATATACAATCACCATATCCGAAGCTCCATACAATAAAGTGTGGGCATTGGATTTCCTTACATATTTTCTCTATCTCATTCATACGTTTTACTTTTTACGATGATTAAACTTCTTGATAGCATCTTTCTTAGAAGCTGTCATAATTTTAATTCCCTTGATGGTGAACTCATGCTGCGCCTTTGGCTGACACATCTGCTTGTCAGTGGGAATGTTGCCTTTCGGTGTACTAAGTCTAAGACTTGGAGAACCAAAAGGAAAATCATCCATTTGATAATCTATTCTAGTTACCACTCCAATCATTGATAATAATCCTTTCATACGCTTTACTTTTTAGATTCAACAATTTCTTTCCAGTATTCACAGCAATGCTTATTGACATCATGTCCTATAAGACAAGTGTAAGTAATACCAAGACTCTTAAGTTTGCAAAGGTGCTGATTCTTTATAACAAAAGAACCACATTTATTTTCATCATGATAATCTCCAATAAAGTGCCTCTTACAATTGTTACAACAGCACCCTTTGTCTATCTTTCTTCTTAATTCAAATAATATTCCTGGTTTCATTTTTTAACTTCTTTAAAGATTACATTTTTACGGTCTGAGCGTTGTTGTCTTCCGCATGGATATTTCCTCACAACTTCGCAAATATCTTTACTATCAAAGAAGCAACCGTTACAAGTTGCAGTCTCGGTTTCCACAATATCCAAGACAATTCTTTCTCCAACTTTAAGCTCTTTCATTTATAACTTATTTAATTCTTTTATATCTTTTATTGCAGCTTCTAATTGCCATTGCTTAGAGATATAACGGGTACAGAAGCCTTCCAATATCTTTGTAGAATCAGTGTAGGCAAGACAATCTGAATATGCTATACTATTTCCATTTACCATTACAATATATGGAAATCGTTTATCTGTTGTCTCACCCTTGAAGTAACCAATTCTCCATCTATGCCAAGTATCAAACTCAAAATTTCTACATAAAACTTTAGCTCCTTTTATAAGAGGATTTCCTAAAACATCGTTTCGATAAATCATTTTAGGAACACATTCATCTAACTCATCGTCAAACTCATAGCAGTCTGTGCAGTAGTGCTTATCACCTATCTCTATCCATTCACTTTCCATTGCTTGCTCTTTTGCAGTGCCTTCGTCTAACCAAGCCCCAATGCCATTAAACTCATCAATGAATGACTTTCCGCATCTGTCACATACGACAGAGTACATTTTTACTTCCTTAATCATGATTGCCTCCTTCCTTTGGAACCAAATCAGTCGCATAGCACCATTTCATTATTTTTTCATTTTCAGCATAGTCGTTCCAGTTGAACTCGCCAATACCAAGGAAGGTATCATGTGTTATTGCTTCATCAAAAACGTCATAATCTTGATGGATGTCTCCATCCTCATAAAGGCAGATGATAGTTTTGTGTCTTACATCTGGCTCTTCGCTAATAGGATGCCACAAGTCCTTCAAGAACTCATTGATAGCCCATTTAGCACCACTATAAAATTCAGATGAAATAAAGCCACATTTATTAATAGCAGCTTCTTCTATTTTCTTATCGTCTATCATACCTAATCCTCCACGTCTTTAGTTGTACCTAACAAATGCTCATTACCAGCATAAGGAATGCAATATACCCAATTAGCATAAACGCAATGATAATATTCATCTTTGTCTATATAACCAAACAAATTTGCACGCCACTTATCTGATTCACTATCTCTAACCAACACCTTATCAAATGGTTTGAGTTCAATCTTTGGCTTTAAATCAACAATCTGTTTATTCTCAGCATCCCAAGCCTTGCCTTCCTTTGCAAAAGCAGAGAAGAGCTGTTTTTTCTCTTCTTCTGTGGCAAGGCGAATTTCTACGATTCCATCTTTGCATATTTTATATTTACCACTAATATCTAATTTCTGTGTTGTAGTGTTTAGTGAAGCGTGGTCATATAAGTCACTATTCTCTTTAGAGTAATTAAAGATTTCAATATAACTATATTTTTCACATCTCACAAACAAAACATCTCCGTCCTTGAACTCAGGCTGAGCCTTTTCAATCTCCAAGGTCTCACGATTGAGTTTGCCACCCAAGTGTTCCTCGATGGCGTTGATGTAGGTCTGAGCAGCATCACCTTTTTCAATATCGAAGTTTTGTGTCATAACGTCACTACATGTATGAGTGTAATTATAGCCTGCTTTAACTACTTGATAGAATAGCTTACCTGTAAAAGTTGTATATGTATCATCGTTAAACTTATCAAAGATAATATGTGAGTTATTGTATTTATTGACTAATACATCACCTCTCTTCCAAGCAAATTTGCTCCAGTCACGCATTTCTTTAGAAGGAACTAAAATTGACTCTCCGCGCCAGCTATATTTCCCATCATTATAAAACAACCAATCTATTCCACCATTATCTGAAAGAGTAATACCATTATCGTCTTCGGTACATATCTCTTCTATACTAAGTTCTCCAAAAGCATCAGCATAAAGCTTAGTACCTTTTGTCTTATCCTTTAGGATTTCCGCTATATTAATCTTTTCTTCCATATCTATCTTTCAATTAAATTAGTTTTTAACTCTCTCAACTGGTTCAAAGCATCATCGAGAGCGTTATGATTATTATTCTCAAAAGTCTTCCACTCTTTTATGAACTCCTTTGCGGTTCTGATGTCTCTAGGTTGCCAAAACTTCCAGGGTGCTTCCATATTAAAATACTCGCATATATCTTTAATGCAAAATAGGTCCATTGCCCCTTTAGTCCAAACTATAGTGTCTTCCGTATTGTATCTATTAAAGATTTGATATAGCTTATCTACTAAATATTTGTAGCTATGGACAATATGAGTAGGCTTATTGCTTTCTGGACTGTTCTTTTGCTGAATCCACCAGAGTAAAGTTTCTCCAGTGAATGTTCTTTCACAAGTATTCCAAGCTTTAGGTTCTGTTTGTATCAGATAACGATCTAACACATCGAAATTTTCATCTGCTGTTACTATGCCAATTTGAGTAATAGCGGCATCATTTCTTCTACCTAATGTTTCTATTTCTATTACAATATGTCTTGCTGTTTCCATAATCTTAATTTCTCATTATGTGACAATTAACAACCTTGTGAACCGCATTTGGCTGCGATTCATTAAAACTCTTAATAAACTGACGCTCCATTTCCTTTGGAAAGATGGGCTTTGTTGGCTTCGGCATAGTGAGGACGGCTTGAATCTTTGCCCCCCCATCCAAGGTAAGCAGACATCTGCGACTAATTTGTTCAAACATCATAACCTTACCCTTTCACATAGTTGATTACATGCTCTTGACCTTGCTCATGCAAGTTATCAAAAGCGTCTTCAATAACTCTGACTGTCTGATCGCCATTAAGGTTCTCCAACATTTCACCAACTACATCTACCATCTTGTCTATAGGTAAGGAACAGAACTTATCAACTAAGAAGTTCTTCTGCTCGTTGATGGTCATATTATCGAACATATCCGATAAATCTACTTCAACTTTATATTCTGCCATAATTTGAAATTTTAAATGTAATTAGTTGTACCACACATCATTTGGCATAAGAGCCAATTTCCATCCATACTCTAGTTCATACCTTAATATTTTAAGGTCGTTACTCATTACAGATGAAAGACCTACAAACTTATTTTCGTACTCCATAGCCAAAAATTAGTTGCCATATTTATAACGCAAATAATTAGCTTCTGAGCCAAAATAAAGCTCTGTGTCGCTCATATTTGCCTCCATCAAGTCATTCTCAACATCTTTATAAGAAGGCACGCAATCCTTAACTCTTTGGCAGAACAAAGGATATTTTGAAGAAACGTCTTCTCCGTCTTCATCATAGATATTAATCTTATCTACATTGTAATATGAATAAGAAGAAATATTTCCATCTGAATGGATAACCTTTCTACTCTTAACGGACACCACGATTTCAGCTGGTTTGTTAATAGCATCAAACTCGCAAGTAAAATCATCAAGCTGCGCCTCAAAAGCCGCATCATTAATCTTTTCAGATAAGTTTTCAAAAAACTTTTTCATTTTCTTCTTACAGTTTTTATGGTGTGTCTCACCTTTTCAAATTAGTAACCTTGTTTCTTAATTACATTGCAAAGATACAAAGAATATTTGAAACATGCAAATTATTTAATGTGTTTCTTTTATCCTTTAACACTCTATAATAATACGAATAAATAATTTGCTGACGTTAACACAAAAATCCCCACCACTACATTATTATATATAGTGATGGGGCAAACACCAAAGGGCATTTTGCCTTTGGGCTATCTTTCTTCCTTATCTACGATTTCAACAAAATCTCCGATTCCCAAACGAGCCTTATTGATACATGATGCTATCCAACCTATCAGATAGGCAGATGGTTCGCCGCCATGCTCCATACCAATAGCATCTTCGATGGCATCGTAGGCATGAGAAGCCTCGTGACAGCAAACTCCCATTCTCATAGAATCCTTGCTTGCAAAATTAATAAATGAACAAAGCTTCTTATTCGACTTTTCCATAACTTCATCGTAGGTTATTGCGTTAGAATTAGAGAAATCAACCTTCAAAACCTCGCCAATTCTACCTTCAAAACACTTGTTGGCATCCTCTTGGTTCATTCCAATAGCGACACATAACCTTCTTGGATAGATAACAGGGTCGTATTCGTAATATCCTTTCTTCTTCATATCTCATCGTTTTTATGTTCTTCCCATCCACGCCTCGAAAAAGCATACCAAGTATCGCAAATATCAAGAGCGAGAATATCGCCTTGGTCAATACAAAAATCGCTATCAAAGCCTTCGATATGAACATAAATCACTGCTATAGTATCATAAGGAACGCTACGACCTTCAAGACAAGGGTTTTTAAAATTCTTAGTCTTGTATAAACTTGTAACAATTGGCACTTGAAGAACGTCTGAAATATTCTCTGTGCTAATCTCGATCGACTTCTTAAACTTCTTCATATTCTCAACTATTTAAATTTCTCAAAGTAGAACTCAATTTGTCTATCAAAGTGCTCTTCGATTAACCCATAAGCAAGCGACATCTTTACTTGGAAAGAAGCCTTACCATTAAGCAATCCTTTAGCCTGTTTAGTAATCTCTGAGCGAAATTGTTCCAAACTCATATCACGCTTACGAAGATTACAAGACCTGCAAGATGGCATATAGTTCTCCATGGAATCATCGCCATGGGATACGACAAACTTTCCCGCCTTGTCGCTCCACCGAGAGTAACACCCTCGATTCTTCGGAACAAGATGGTCAACCTGCATATCCTTATACTCTATACTCTCGCCGCAATAAGCACAATGACCATCGTATTTGCGATATATTTTAAGTCTATCTTCTTTTTTCATATTCTCAACTATTTATGTTTTAAAATAACGCTGACTGCGTTTGTTGTGTAGAGTTTGTGTTGCTTGTAATGAGAGTTACAGCCTTAGAAGAATTTTACGGGCTGACATTCATCGATTAACTTGCGTGTTTCTTTAGCACACTCAGCCACGCATCTATCAACTGCTTCGGTGATGTCATCGATTTGACCCTCACGCATATTGTTGTATTTATCACAAGTGTCCTCTATTATTTTGTAGAGAGTCTGATTTTGTAAAGCCTCCATATAATCTACAAACTCCTTGCAAGTTCTGCGTCGAGGTGCTTGCACCCAATCAAGAAAGTCCTTCTTCCAGTCTTTCCATGTTTTGATTTTTATTACTATCATTGCTGTTTATATTTTTTATTTGTTATTCTTGTGCCCTATATGATATTTGTTGCATATCCTACACCGATACACCGCCATATCTTGTGCCCGTAACTTCGGATTCTGATTCAGAAACTCCCAAGCATCATCCTCGCTTTCATAAGCGACCTTCGCCTTCCAAGATTGACCTTTTCTAACCCAATGCGCAGGATCTGGATGTAAATGACAAGGAATACATTTATTTCTTTTCTTCATAACTTCTTCAGAAATTTAAGTTGAAACCCTTCTGCCTTTTTTATTCCTGGGTATAGTTTCGATAGAACCTCCCACACTCTTGTCTTGTGCCGATGCCACATAGTTACCGGATGCACACGCTCTCCACTTGGTAACACATAGAAATCTGCCTTAATGGTATCAATATGCTCATAGTTTGCAGCTTTATATA